>ERZ857629.89-NODE-89-length-137524-cov-8.317963_pt1 | contig 137524 bp, 139 predicted proteins | sample MGYA00519700_ERZ857629 | MGnify/ENA primary metagenome ERZ857629 (study PRJEB31778, sample SAMEA3449351) | human gut metagenome | biome: human gut; feature: human-associated habitat; material: faeces | place: United Kingdom | collected 2010/2012 ... | reverse complement strand
ACCTTTCAGTTAGTTCTTTATTTCTTGTTAACAAGTCTATTATTTGTGTGTCAGGATTTTCTATCGTATGATACATTATAAATATAACAAACGTTTCCATAACAGTCGTAAAAGTCAATCCCGGATTCTTTTGCTGTATAACTGTAGATATTACAGATAAAACTATAAACATTATAATCGGAGCATATTTCTTTTGAAAAATTCTTTTTATATTAACAATTATTAAAATACTCCAGAAAATTATAAACACTGTAGCAATAAAATATATTATATTTATACCTATTCCTGTTGAATATATATAACCATTAATATTATGAAACTCTATTGGAAACAATAAAACTATAATTATTATAAAAACAAACGATACATAACTTATTTTAGATATTTTATTATAAAAAACATTTATTTCATCTTGTTTATAATGATTAACTTTATAAAACAAATATATCGTATAAAGATTAAAAAGTGCAATAAATATTAACAAATACGTTAAATACAATCTATTAAGTAACTGTGGTAAAAAAGATAAATTATTAGATACTGTAAAATAGCATAATAATTCTAATATTAATCCAATTAAATTTAATGTAATCATTTTATAGAACAATTTTGTATCTATTGTTGGCACATATTTTTTTCTATAACTCGATATATTAATAAACATACTATAAAAAATACTTAATAATATAAAAGATATAGCAACATTCATATCAATCACCCACTATAAAAATTATATAACAAAAAAGAAGAAAAAAAAAGAAGTTTTTAATTATAACTTCTTGATTTTAACACTATTTCTTTGATTTTTTCTTGCAACGGCATCTTTTTCTAATTTTAAAATATCCGTTTTTCCTATTTTTGTCTGTGGCAACTTATCTACAAAATATATTTCAACTGGTCTTGAATAAGCACTTATCTTTTGACATTGTTCATTAATCCTTTCACGCATCTCATCATCTTCATTTAAACTAGACACAACGTACGCAACAGGTACACTAGATTTTTCTTCATCTGGTATTCCTACGACTGCAACATCTTCAACTCCTTTAGTTTCCATTATACAATCTTCAATTACATCTGGAAAGAATTTTATCGGAGCACCATCATCACCAATAGTCAAATGTATCCTTTTCATTCTTCCTAAATGGTGCAATCCATCATATTCATCAACTTTTCCATAGTCACCAGTATGAATCCACCTTATTCCATCACTATGTACTCTAAATATTTCATCAGTTGCTTCCTTATTATTTAAATACCCCTTAGAAAGCGTAGGACTAGTAAGACATATTTCTCCCTCTTCACCACGATTAAGCTCTTCATCACTTCTTATAATATTTCCCTTTTTATCGAAATCAACCTTTACAATCTTAATATTGCTATTAACAAGAGGAATTGTTCTATATTGTCCATTCCCAACATAATGTTCATAAGCTGCACTAGATATTAATTCATTCATTCCATATCCATTCTTTATTACTGTATCAGCACCATGATTCATCAACCATTCATTAAATTGTTTTATTTCTTCAGGAGTCATAGCTTCTCCACCATAACATATTTCTTTTAAATTAGATAATTTAATATTATCAAATCTTTTATCCTTCATCATACCTTTAAAATACGGGGCAATTGCCATAAAAGTCGAAGGATTATGCTTTTTAAATAAAGGATAAACATCCATAGGATTAAATGTAGGATGAAGCACTAAGTTTACACCCATACGAAGTGGCATATGCATATTATTACATAAACCAAACCCAATATTCATAGGTAATACTGTTACAATATTATCTCCTCTTTTAATAGTATCAATTGTACTCTCATATTGATGAACCATTGCATTAAAATTATTATTCGTAGCAAGAACAGCTTTAGGAAAACCAGTAGTTCCTCCAGTATGAAGTATAACTGCTGTATCATCAAAATTATAATCTGCACTTGATACATCACCTAAATACTCTTTAGCATACATAAGCAATGCTTTATCAAAATAAATTGGATTATTAGGATCCTGAAAACTCTTCTTTATCTTATTAACATTGCCCTTCATAAAATCACTAACACTTTTCATAACCTTCAAATTCTTAGGTAAATAAGTCTTCGGAGAAACTAATATTGTATTCTTAATATTTGCTTTTTTTAACACATCTCTAAACTTACCATAACTCTCATCAAAAATAATAACATTCTTAACTGGAGCCTCACTAAGATAATAAGCAAACTCTTCTGATGAAGCCATTGGTGTAATCATATTCGGTATAGCACCAATACTATTTAAAGCATAAAATGACACCAATCCATCAATAAAATTAGGTGAACTAATCGGAACAAACTCACCCTTTTCTATTCCCATTGCTTTAAATGCTCTTACTGCAGTATCTATAAGCTCAAAAAACTCTTTATAAGTTAAAGTATTTCCATAATAAGTAACAGCAGTCTCATTTATATGATCTCCTAAATTATTTTCTTTCATATAATCAATTATTTTCATATCTTTTACAACACTATTTATTGCTTCTTTATTATAGTATTTTAAAAATCTTTTTTCCTGTGACGGTTTTACGCTTTGCATGATTTCATCCCCTCAAAACAAAATTATGGCATAATTATACCATAATTTAACTTTTTTGTAAAGATTTTTAACTAACTATCTTAGTACCAACCTTGCCATCTATAACATCATTTAGATTATTAATATCCGAAGAATTATATATATACATAGGAATTTTATGCTTAACAAGAGCAGCAAGAGCTTCAATATCAAGTATCATCAAAGAAGAAGCACCCTGTTTAATAGACAAATCAAAAAGTTCCTGATGAGTCAAAATATCAAACTTCTTAGCATCAAATTTCTTAGGATCCTTATCATAAACTCCATCAACATTCTTAGCCATTAATATAAAATCCGCATCATAAGAAATAGCCTTAGAAACAGTAGTCATATCAGTAGATAAATTAGGAACACCAAGACCTCCCCCGAAAACTACAACATATCCATTTGATAAATCATCTAAAACAGAAGACACATTCTCCCTTAAAACCATACCAGACACATCAAAAGAACCATAACAACGAGATTTAATACCACACTCATTAAGATAAGAACTAATTGCCATACCATTCATAACAGTAGCAAGCATTCCTATATTATCAGAAACAACTTTATTAATATTAAGATCATTTCTACCTCTCCAGAAATTACCTCCTCCAACTACTAAAATAACTTCATTATCTAAAGATAACTCCTTAACTTGAGTAAGAACCCTATCAAGCATTAAAGAATCAATACAACCATTCCCACTTAAAGACTCACCACTAATTTTTAAAACAACTCTCATACTTACACTCCTACAACTTAATATTATTTATTTCATCACCAATAACATCTTTAATCTGTTTTAAATGTCCTGGATTTTCCTTATTAAGTAAATAATTTTGAATAAGACCATAACTAGGAAACTCATTTCCCTCAATAATACAAGGTCCATCATTAGTAATTGCAACATCCCATCCAACATACCTAACCTCAGGAACTAATAATGCAGCTTCCTTAACCATTGAATATGCTTCCTTAACAAATGGTATCTTATCTATACTATTAAAATCAAACCCAGTAAGAGGATGTTTATCATAAATAACACCATCATCATCAATAAACTTACAAAGAACTTTACCATCCTCACTAAGTCTCATATAAGAATCTCTACACTGAATCGCTGGATTAAGATCCAAACTAATCCTAAAAGAATTAGCAAGAACATGAGCAACACCATCTTTATACAAAGTAATAATTCTAAAAGTATTAACGGCATTAGGATTAATCTCATTAACATAATCATGTTGCTTTATCTCTTCCTCAAGCAAATATTGACCATTCTTAATTGCATTAGCTCTAAAAGACTCAACATCATCAATCTCACTAACAACAACTTTAAGAATATTTTGTCCTCCAAAAGAAGTCGTAGGCTTTAAAAACACATTCTTTTTACCCTTTAAAAAAGCCTTAATATCTGAAACATCAGACCTTCTAATATCAAGATAATCACGTCCTAAATACTTACTATATATTTGATTAAAAACTAACTTATCATTCATAACAACTCTATAAGGTCTAGGATTAAGATAACCAATTACACTTATATAATTCTTCGAAGTAACAAAATCTTTCTTCTTTTCATTAGTAAGATTAATATAGTCCCCCTTAAAATAATCAGTATATCCTATCTTATACTTAAGAAAATTCCTTATCATATCAAACTTAACATAAGAAACCGACTTATTATTCTCCTTTGCAATATAACTAGCAAGAAGATTAAGCCTATCAAAATTAATCTCTTTAAACTTATTAACAAATATTTTAAATGTTCCCATCATTTCACTCTCCTTTTAAACCTATTAGGTAATAAATCATTCAATATATCATAGAAAGTTCCTTGTTTTATAGTAACTCCAAAATAAACAAGAAGCCCCACTCCAAAATAAAGACAAGCATATAAAACAGACATCAATCTACTATTCAAACTATCAGGTATAAAACACTTAAATAACATCGATACCAAAATAAGAATAGCAAAAGGTATTAAAAGCTTTAAAACAGTTACATAAATACCCTTAAAAGATAAATCTTCTTCTTTCTTTAAATAATATAAAGTAACAAAACAAATAGTCATAAATCCAATTATACTAGATACCATTGCCCCATAAACAGGATATATTCCAAGTTTATAGAAAAGTATCATAAAAGGTGCATCAAGTATTGCATTTAATAAAACCCCAATTATAACACTCTTATATAAAACCCTAAACTTATTCATAGCCTGTAAACTAGAACTACATACATTCTCTAAAGAAGCTGCCACCGCTACAAAAATAAACAACTTCATAGTAAGAGGACCATAATAACTTTGTCCATAAAACACATTCCAAACTGTACCAGAAAATATACTAATAAGTATAGCAAGAGGCATTCCAATATAAATAACAATTAAAATTGCTTTATTAAATGTATCATTAAGACTCATCTTATCCTTACTAACAAAATGTCTTACTAAATTAGGTATTAAACTAATCGCAATACCAGTAGCAATCGAAGTAATAATCATCTGAAGCTTTTCACCCCAAGTTGAATAAGTACTAATAATAGTCTCAACAACATCCTGTGAATAACCAACTATATTATATAAAACACGATTTATAATAATTACATCAACAAAAGTATAAACACTATATAAAAGACTTATAACTATATATGGAAAAGCATAACTAATTATCTTTTTAATAATATCTTTATCAGAAACATCATCCCTTTTAGAATCATTAACAAACAAACTATCATGTTCCTTTTTCAAATAATGCTTTATATAAACTCTTGAACCAATTGCACCAACAAAAGCACCAAATACTGCAACCGTAATCGCTGTAACTTCACTAAGCTTTAACAAATATATAACAACATAACTACCAAGAACCACTACCAAAACACGTACTAACTGTTCAATAACCTGACTCCATGAAGTAACAGAAATATACCTGTGTCCTTGTAAATAACCACGGGCAACAGAAAGATATGGAACAGTAAGTATTGCAAACGATATAGAACGAATAACTAAACTAACATCAGAAACAGTATTACCACCAACAGCATCACCAATAATAAACTTAGCAATAACTGGAGCAAAAATCATCAATAACAAAAATATCACTATAGACAAATAATTAATAAACTTAATTGATATATAAAACATTCTAGTCTTAGCCTCTTTCATATCAAGAGTTTCATACTCACTAGTAAGCTTACTTATCGCCGTAGGAATACCCGCCGTAGAAATAGATAAAAATATTGCATAAATAATATAAGCATAACTATAAAGAGCTCCCGCTTGTTCTCCAATAATTGCGTAAAAAGGAATTACGTATAAAAGACCCAAAATCTTAGATAAAAAAATACAAAACGTTGCAATAAAAGCTCCTTTTTCAAACGATAATTTCTTCATAAATCTCTCCCATTTAATTTCTATAAACTAGTATACCACTTATAATTAACATTTAAAAGTTTATAAATAAAAATAGACACACAAATTGTAAAATAAAAACAACAAAATTACAAAGTTTAATTCAAAATCTTTATATTTATCAATATAAATGATATACTAAAACTGGTGATTTAAATGAAAACAATAAGTATAATAATAGGAAAAATATTAATTTTTATAGGAAAACTAGTAAACAAAGGCTCAACCCTTCCTGGAGAATACGCTTTAAAAATAGACAAAAACCTACTAAAAAAATTAAAACTACCGGAAAAAATAATCGCAGTAACAGGATCAAGTGGAAAAGGTAGCACTACCGCTATTATAAGAAAAATATTCGAAGAACAAGGATACACAGTCTGCCATAATGATTCCGGAGCAAACCTAGTAAGTGGAATTACAACAACTCTAATAAACCATTCAAACCTAAAAGGAGAAATAAAAGAAGACATAATAATATTAGAAGTCGATGAAAGATACTCAAGCATTCTATTCAAAAGCATAAAACCACAAACACTTGTAATAACAAACATCTGTAGAGACCAACCACCAAGACAAGGAAACGTTGACTTAGTATTTGATAAAATAAATCAAGGAATAACAAAAAACATGACCCTAATAATAAATGGTGATGACCCTTACCTTAGAAAATTTCAGTTACAAAATAATGAAAACAAAATACTTTATTATGGCATAGAAAAAAATAAATACTCATACAAAAAAGAACTATTTAAAAATCTTAATATGTATTACTGCCCAATATGTAATACAAAACTAAAATATAATTATAAAACATTCGAAGAAAATGGTGACTACTACTGTGAAAAATGCAATTTCAAAAGACCAGAAATGAACTATAAAGTAACAAACATAGACTATGACAAAAACTATTTCATAATAAATGATGAATATAAAATAAATACTCAGTACAACATACTATTCTCAATCTATAACACACTAGCAGCTTTCGCAGCAGCAGACCAATACAACTTAGATAAAGAACAAACAGCAAAAACACTAAATAACATATTTAAAAATCAAAAAATATACAATGAGTATGAAATACAAAACAGAAAAGTAACTATAATAAACAATAAAAATGAAAACGCAACAACTTTTAATCAATCATTATTACACGTAAAAAGGCAAAAAGATAAAAAAGTAATAGTAATTGGTTGGAAAGAAATATCAAGAAGATATGAATTCAATGATATGTCATGGATGTATGATATAGATTTTGAACTATTAAACGATGAAAACACAGAAAAAATAATATGTATAGGAAGAGATAAATACAACATAGCAACAAGACTAAAATATGCAAATATTGATAAAAAGAAAATTATAACATTTGATGAAATAAAAGAAGCAACAAACTACATAAAGAAAAACACTAAATCAAATATATATGCAATACTAAACTTCGACTACGTATATCCCTTCAATAACTCTATAAGAGGTGATCAAAATGAACAATAAATTAAACATTTTGCATTTATACTATGATTTAATGAACTTATATGGTGAATCTGGTAATATAAAAGCAATAGAATACTATCTAACACAACAAAATATAAAAACAAACTTAATACAAAAATCAATAAACGATGACATCGATCTAAGTCATATAGACTTAATCTACATAGGGTGTTCAACAGAAACAAATCAATTGATAGGTCTAAACCACTTAAAACAATATAAAGAAGAATTAAAAGATTACATAGAAAACAACAAGTTCATAATAGCAACAGGTAACAGTTTTGAGTTATTTGGTAAAATTATTCATAACAACAGCAAAGAAGTAAAAGGACTAAATATATTTGATTACCAAACTATAAAAACAGAAAAAAGAATAGTAAATGAAGGTATATTTAAAACAAACTTAATAAAAGAAAATATTATAGGATTTCAAAATCATAACAACAAAATAGAAACAAATAATCCTATCTTATTACCTTTAAAAACCAAAGGAACTCCTATAAAATGTGATGGATACAATTATAAAAACTTCTATGGAACATATACAATTGGCCCAATACTAGTAAGAAACCCTAAACTATTAACATATTTACTAAATAAACTAATAAAAGAAAAATACAAAGACAAAAAAATAAAAAAAGTAGACTTAAAACTTGATGAACTTGCCTATCAAGAATTTATAAATAATTATTACAAATAAAAAGAGTAACCTTACTCTTTTTATTTTAACTTCTTAATAGTTCTAAGCATTTGATTGCAATAACCCATTTCATTATCATACCATGCAACAATCTTAACAAGTTGCCCATCTAGAGTATCCAAAACATCAGTAAGTAATCCATCAACCAAAGCTCCATAACTAGTACCAATAACATCACTAGAAACAATAGGATCCATTGTAAAATGAACAGTCTCATTACTATTATTCTTAAACATATCATTAATCTCTAAAACAGTTACATCTCTATCAAGCTCAAGAACCAAATCAATAACACTACCAGTACCAACAGGAACCCTCATCGCAGAACCATTAAGCTTCCCTTCCAAACAAGGAATAACCTTTCCAATACCAGAAGCAGCACCAGTAGAAGTAGGAACAATATTCATAAATGCACAACGTCCTCTTCTAGATTCAATTCCTTTCTTATGCTCTCCATCTAAAATAACTTGATCATTAGTAACAGCATGAATAGTAGTCATATACCCTTTCTTAATACCAAAATTATTATTAATAAGATTAAGAACAGGAGCCAAACAATTAGTAGTACAACTACCAGCACTAATAACCTTTTCACTACCATCTAATATATCATCATTAACATTATAAACAATAGTCTTAACATCTCCCTTACATGGAGCAGAAACAACCACCTTTTTAGCACCACTCTCAATATGCAAAGACGCACCCTCTAATTTAACAAACTTACCAGTACACTCTAAAACAACATCAACACCAAGTTCCCCCCATGGAAGCTTTAAAGGATCCATCTCAGAAAAAACTTTAATCTTTTTAGAACCCACTATTATAGAATCATCATCATAACTGATATCATCTACTCTATAACTACCTTGAGTAGTATCATACTTAAGTAAATGAGCAAGTTGCTTAGCATCACACAAATCATTAATTGCTACAACCTCAATATCATCATCTTCCAAAATCAATCTAAATAATAATCTACCTATTCTACCAAATCCATTAATTGCTACTTTCATTACTATATCCTCCTATTCAAAATAACTATTTCCAATAAATTCTCTAAGTATAGATTCACTAGGAATTTCCTCACTACTAATCGCAGAAAACATTCCTAAAAAATTAATCAATCTAACAGCCTCATAATAAGATGAAGACTTACTATCTATTTCATAAAGCAAAGGTAAAACATAAAGCTTTAATACTCCAATTTCATATATAAGCGAAGTATTATAAACAACATCAGCATTAGAATGATTAGGATATATATACTTTCTTTCACCATCCCTTACATTTTGCCATGTACTAATAGTATGTTCAGCACTATAACCACGAGTTCTATTATCCCTCAAAATCCTACGAATAAGCCTAAGATCAGAATTAGAAACCATATTATAATTATCTATATTAAGATCAGTAAGAGGAGAAACATAAATCTTATACTTCTTATCCTTATCTATATCATAAGTAAGCTCATCATTAAGAGCATGAAGACCCTCAATAATTAATATATCCTTATCACCAAGTTTTAATGTATTACCAAGATATTCTTTAACACCTTTTTTAAAATTAAAAGTAGGTATCTTTACTTCTTCACCACCAAGTAACCTATTCAAATTATCATTAAATAAATCAACATCAATAGCCTTAATACTTTCAAAATCATAATCACCATTAGGAAGCCTTGGAGTATCCTCTCTCTCAACAAAATAATCATCAATTGATAAAGCAACAGGATTATAACCAAAACTCTTTAAAAACATTGATAACTTTTTAGCAGTCGTAGTCTTTCCACTTGAAGAAGGACCAGAAAGTAAAACAACCCTAATCTTATCACCAAAATCATATATAGACTTAGCAATATTTAACAAATCATTACTAGATATAACCTCAGTTATTTTAATAATATCTCCTATCTTACCATTAGCAACAATTTCATTTATATCTGAAGAAGTAAATATGCCAAGCCTTTTAGCACGTTTATAACAAATATTAAAAGTATCAAGCAATAAATCATAACTAACATCTAAAGCACTATCTCCAACCGAAGGAAAACCTAATATAAAATTATTATCATCCACTAAAGACAAATCAAAAGAAGTAAACACCCCAGTACTAATAGGCATATAACTAAAGAAATAATTATAATAATCCCCTATCTTATATAAATTAACATAATGATTAGTCAAATACTTAAAAGTATTAGCCTTTTCTAAATCACCATTATTAATAAAATAATCAATCGCAGAACCCTTATCCACTAAAACCCTTTCAATATTTAAATCCTTTTCAATAAGTTCCTTCATCTTACTCTTAATATTATTAAGATCATCCTCATTCAAAGCATTATCACTTCTCATTCTAATCCCTTTTCCCAAAGAATGACAAGCCTTTAAAGTACTACTTGATCCATATATAAGCTTAAAAGCATACAAAAGCACAAAAAGAAGTCCCTTTTTATAAATAGTATTACCAACAGAATCACTCGCAGTAACAAACCTAATAGAACAATCCCTATTAAGACAATAATTAAGTTCACAAAACTCATTATCAACAAAACCTGCAAGAATTGAATACTCATACTCATCTTTAAAATCCTTTGCAATATCTGCCAAACTAATTCCTTTATCATATTCATAAGAATTATCTAATACGTTTATTTTTATCTTTTCCATAATGCACCTCTTATCTTTATATATTCTATTTTATCACATATTGTCCTATTTTAATACGAATATTTTCGATTTTGAAAAAATACAAAGAAATGGTATAATATTAAGTATAAAAAGGAGATGATATAATGCAATATAATATATACTGTGATGAAAGCTGTCACCTAGAAAACGATCATCAAAAAGTAATGGTACTAGGAGCAATAAAATGCGATAAAAATTATAAAAAACAAATATCAAATGAAATTAAAAAAATCAAAGAAAAACACAACATTAATAAAGTATGTGAAGTAAAGTGGACAAAGGTATCATCAAACAAAATTGACATGTATAAAGAATTAATAACATATTTTTTTAATAATGAACACCTATCTTTTAGAGCTATAATCGTCAATAAGGAAAAACTAAAACATCAATCATTTAATCAAACACACAATGACTTTTATTATAAAGTATACTATCAATTACTTAGCAGAATAGTCGTACCAAATAATGAAAATTATATATATTTAGACATAAAAGACACTAAGGGAGCAAAAAAATGCAAAAAACTAAAAGAAATTCTTGCAAACGGAATATACGACTTTGACATGAATCATATAAAAAATGTACAAAATATTAATTCGAAAGAAAGCGAAATATTACAATTAGCGGACATTATAATTGGTGCAATCAGCTATACAAACAGAGAAATGGAGAAAAACAAAAACCATAGCGAAGCAAAACAACAAATAGTAAATCTAATAATGAAAAAAAGCAATTACAATTTAAAACAATCTACATTTCTATCCGAGGAAAAGTTTAATTTATTTTTTATGGAATTGCAATAATGAACAATAATATATTTAATTGTAAATGGTTACCCCAAATAATAACTCTAGAACAGTATAAAAACAATTGGGAAGCATACAACAAAGAATTATATAATATCTTTAGAAGGGACTTCATAGAAAATAAATTATTCTTCAAAAACAAAATAATAAGAATCAGAATTAACCCAAAAGAAAATAATTATGAACACGCTTTTATTCATTTAACATGCATCAATAATTCAAACAACAAAGATGATCCAAATAATAGAATACCAGATCTAAGAAGATGTGAAAGAATAGCATGGAACAGAAAAATAATAGAAAACTATACTTGTAATGACACATGTACCAATTGTAAAAAAGTATTGTATTATGAACAATACTACAAAAACACTATAAGAATTAACTTAGTATTTGTAGATGCAAAGTTTAAAGTAATATTAGAAAAAAGAACAAACTATACACTGCTTATAACAGGATATTATATGAACTACAATTACACTATTAAAAAAGAGATAGAACGTGCTAATACTTTTGCAAAACAGAAAACGCCAATAGATTAAGCTTCTATTGACGTTTCCAGAATCTCCTTTTACCATAGGTAAATGAGTCAACATAATTATAATATAATTGAGTAAATATGTCAATTATACCCTAATATTTTATGCTTAAAAGCCAAATATATTACACTAAAAACTAAATCATCACATATTGTCCTATTTTAATACGAATATTATTAAGATTTTTTAGTATTTTATAAATAGGTGATAAAAATGAATTTAATTCCAACAGTAATTGAAAAAGAACAAGGAAGCGAAAGATGTTATGACATTTACTCCAGACTATTAAAAGACAGAATAATACTTTTAAACGGAGAAATAAATGATAATACCGCTAATAGTATTGTTGCACAACTACTATTCCTAGACTCAGAAAACAATGATGATATAAGCATCTACATAAACTCACCCGGAGGATCAATAACATCAGGAATGGCCATATATGACACAATGAACATTATAAAAAGCGATGTTTCAACCATCTGTATAGGAATGTCCGCTTCAATGGCAGCATTCCTTCTGTCAAGCGGAAAAAAAGGAAAAAGATACATACTACCAAATGCTGAAGTAATGATTCATCAACCCTTGGGAGGAGCACAAGGACAAGCAACCGAAATAAAAATCGCAGCAACTCGTATCCTAAAACTTAAAGATAAACTAAATAAAATACTATCAAAAAACACAAACCAACCATTAGAAAAAATACAAAACGACACTGAAAGAGACTACTTCCTTGACGCAGAAGAAGCAAAACAATACGGTATTATCGACAAAATAATTGAAAACATGTAAAAAGTTAGATATAATAAAAATGGTGATGTAATTGAAAACATGTGAATTAATATGTAATCTTGAAAGTGGAAAAGGAATCAAAAAAAAAGAACTACAAAAAATAATTGAAACTATAAACAATAATAACTACAAAGTAAACCTTTTCCTAACAGAAAAACATGGAGACGCAACAGAATACGTAAAAAACATTAAAAAAGCTGATCTAGTCCTATCAATCGGCGGAGACGGAACATTCAACGAAATAGTAACAGGAAACTATAAAAGAAAAGAAAAACTAGTCCTATCACACATTCCAGTAGGAACAACAAACGACATCGGAGCCATGATTGGACTAGGCAAAAACATGATCAAAAACGTAAAAAGCATTCTTGAAGGAGAAATAAGACAAGTAGACTTAGGACTAATAAACAATCAACCATTTGTATACGTGACAGGATTCGGAAAATTCATAAACGTTCCCTATCAAACATCTAGAAAACTAAAGAAAAAACTAGGTCATATAGCATACCTAATAAATGGTGTTAAAGAATTCTTCCAACAAACAAAACTATATGAACTAGAATATACCATAAACAATGAAACATACCATGGACTATACTCATTAATACTAATATCAAACGCTAACAGAATCGCAGGATTCAACAATATATATAAAAATGTTAAACTAGACGATGATAAACTAGAAGTAGTATTCTGCAACATAACAAGAAGAAAAGACCTAGTAAAAACAATCATGATGCTAATAAGAACCGGCATAACAAATGCCCCAGGTCTATACTGCTACACAACAGATAAACTAACTATAAAATTCAAAGATGAAGTAAAAAACAATTGGACCATAGATGGTGAAAAATTAAAAGACCAATCAAAAGAATATACTATAACAGTAGATAAAAACTTCAATATGCTACTACCAAAGAAAAACCTAGATAAGTTATTCACAAAATAACATCTAGGTTTTTCTTATTCCTCTCTAAGACGATTAGCAATCTCATGAATCTTTCTAAAACGATGATTAAGACCAGACTTAGTAATAGACTTACCAGTCTCATAAGACATAATATCACTAAGCTCCCCTAAAGACACCTCAGGATACTTAAGTCGATAAACAATAACATCCTTAACCTTAGAATCAACTAAATCAAGACCCAACTTATTAACAATAATGTTAATATCTTCAATCTGTTTTGAAGAAGCATCAATAATTTTATCAACATTAGCCTGTTCACAATTATTAAGCCTATTAGTCATATTCTTATGATCCCTATATATTCTTATATCCTCATAATACATAACAGCCTTATTAGCACTAATAACTCTAAGAAAATCCCCAATCTTCTCAGCCTCTTTTACATAAACCATATAACCCTTATCTCTATCAATAATTTTACTATTTATATAAAATACACTAAGTAAAGAAGAAATAAAATTAGCATCAACAATTCTATCAACCAAAAACTCTAAATGATATCTAGAAGTCTTCGGATCATTAACACTACCACTAGCAAGAAAACAACCACGTAAATAATCCCTCTTTAAATCTTCACTAGAAAGAAATAAATCATCAATAAAAGTTTCATTCCCATCATAATCAATAATCATTAAATCATTAAGTATAAAAGATACCTTATCTGAAATAACAACATTATAAGAACTCTTCTTCTTAAAATTATTCATACTACCCTGATTAATAATAACATCAACATCATAAATACGCTTAAACATACTAAACAAAAACCTAGCAATCTTAGCATTCTCAGTACTAAGAACAAGACACCCATCAACAATACTATAATTATTACGTACAAAACCAGATAATAACGCAATCACATCATTATCACTATAATCTAAAAAACAAAGTTCATTCTTAACCTCTGTAGCAAAAGACATAAAATCACCTCATCAAATAATTAAATATCGCAGTAGCAAGCTTTAAACTATCATGCCTTATATAATTATCCTCAATAGTAAGCAAATCACTAGATATAACCTCACAATTAAGCTCTTCTAAATAAGAAGGATCAAGCTTAACAAGTTCCTTATTTTCATACCTAACATATCTATCAATAATCTTTTTAGGTATTACAGTATTAGAAACAAGAACAGCATCAACCTTTTTCTTACCTAAATAAGAATCAAGAATAGCAACATGATCACCAACAGTATAATCATCAGTCTCACCCTTTTGAATAACAGCATTACAAGTATATAAAACTCTAGCATTACTATTATCAATTGCATCAACTACTTCTTTTGCAATCAAATGAGGAACAATACTAGTATATAAACTACCCATACTAAACACTATAAGGTCAGCTTCCACTATTGCATCAATAACCTCACTAGATACATGAGGAACCTCTTTATAAAAAAACCTTTTATACCTATGTTCCACATCAGGAATATTCTTCTCACCACTTATAATCTTCCCATCAACAGTCTCAGCCATCAAAGTAAGATAATCCTCAGACAAAGGAAGAACCTTATGCTTAACATCCAAAAAATCACTAAGAACCTTTATACTAGAAGAAAGACTTCCAGTCATATTATACATAGCAGTAAGAATAAGATTACCTATAGGATGCCCATCCAAATCACTATAAGTATTAAATCTATAATCAAGCAAATCCTTTATCTTTGAAGGAGCATCAGACAAACTAACAATAGCCTTCCTAATATCCCCCATACCAGGCATAGAAAACTCCTCACGAAGCTTCCCAGTAGAAGCACCATCATCAGAAACAGTAATAACCGCAGTAATATCTACAGGAAACAAATTAAGACCACGAAGCAAATAACTAATACCTGTTCCTCCTCCAAAAACAACAACTTTTTTATTCACAATATCACCTCAAATATTAAGTATATTATACTACAAAACAAAAATAAAAGGAATAGACAATGTCTATTCCATTAATTCATCTTCTAAAGCATCTATTGCTTCCTCTTCCATAAGTTGATTCTTAAGTTCATAAGAAACATCCCTATATTGTTTAGCACCAGTTCCAGCAGGAATTAGTTTACCAATAATAACATTTTCCTTAAGACCTTGTAACGTATCAACTTTACCCTTAATAGAAGCATCAGTAAGAACTCTTGTAGTTTCTTGGAAAGATGCAGCAGATAAGAATGAATCAGTCTCTAATGCAGCCTTAGTAATACCAAGAAGAATTGGCTTACCAATCGCAGGTTTCTTACCAGTAAGAATTGCTTCTTTATTAACATCAGTAAATTCTCTAATACCAACAACAGAACCAATCAAGAACTTAGTATCTCCACCATCAGAAATCCTAATCTTAGATATCATTCTACTTACTACAACTTCAATATGTTTATCAGAAATATCTACACCTTGAGCACGATAAGCTTTTTGAATTTCTTTTAAGATATATTCTTGAGCAGTAATTCTATCAGTAACCGCAAGAAGTTCTCTTGGACTAATATTACCTTCAGTTAACTTATCACCAACTGATACAGTATCTCCCTTTTCAACACGAAGCTTAGCACCATAATTAGTAATATGTTCTCTTTCTTCAAGTTTATTCTTAATAATAATTCTATATTTACCATGATCTTCATGAATTTCCTTAACCTTACCATCAATAGTAGCAATAGCAGCTTGTCCCTTAGGATTACGAGCTTCGAATAATTCTTCAACACGTGGTAACCCTTGAGTAATATCTTCTCCACCTGCAACACCACCAGTATGGAATGTTCTCATGGTAAGTTGTGTACCAGGTTCACCGATTGATTGAGCAGCCATTATACCAACAGCCTCACCAATTTCAACCAAGTTACCAGTAGCAAGATTTCTACCATAACATTTTTGACACACACCAGTTCTTGTATTACAAGTAAGTACATTTCTAATTTCAACTGAACTAACTCCAGCATTAACAATCTTTTCAGCAAGCTTTTCAGTAATCATTTCATCTTTATCAACAATAACTTCCTTAGTTTCAGGATTAATAACTTTCTTACTAGTATATCTACCAACAATTCTATCATATAATCCTTCAATTACAGTATTATCTTTTTCATTGATAAATGGCATAACTGTAACACCAAAGTCAGTACCACAATCATGTTCTTTAACAATTACATCTTGTGAAACATCTACAAGTCTTCTTGTTAAATATCCAGAAGATGCTGTATTAAGCGCAGTATCCGCACTACCTTTACGAGCACTATGGGTTGATAAGAAGAACTCAGATACAGTTAACCCTTCCTTAAATGAAGATATAACTGGTATTTCAATAGTTTTTCCACCTGGCTTAGCCATAAGACCACGCATACCAGAAAGTTGTACGAATTGTGAAATCTTACCACGAGCACCAGACTTCATCATCATAAATATTGGATTTTCTAAAGAAGCATCTGCAATAGCTTGAAGTTCAGCTTGAACTTGATCTTTTGCTTTATACCAAGTATTAATAACACTTTCATATCTTTCATCCTCAGTAATTAAACCTCTTGCATATTGTTTATTAATCTTATCTACCATCTTCTTACTATCTGCAATAATTTGTGGTTTAGAACTACTAGTAGCAACATCATGAACAGATACAGTTGTACCACTTATAGTAGAATACTTAAATCCTAAATCCTTCAATCTATCTAGCATAATAGAAGTCTCAGTAGTTTTATAAAGTTTAAATATTTGAGCAATTATATCCTTCAAAGTCTTAACAGGGAATGGACTAACAAGAGGCATTTCACTAATAGCCTTCTTAATATCTACACCCTTATCAACAAAATACTTACTAGGAGTAACAGTCTCAATATTTTCCTTAGTAGGCTCATTAATATATGGGAATGTATCAGGTAATATTTCATTAAACTTAATCTTACCAACAGTAGTAATTAAATACTTACCACTTTGTTCTTCAGTAAACAATTTATGTTTAAATGAATCAACTCTAATAGCAATCCTTGTATGAAGAGGTAAATCTCCTCTGTCATATTCCATAAGTGCTTCATTAGCATCCTTAAATACTCTACCTTCATTAACTTCATCCCTCTTTTCCATAGTTAAGTAATAATTACCTAAAACCATGTCTTGAGCAGGAGTAACAACTGGTTCCCCACTTTTTGGATGAAGAATATTATTTGCACCAAGCATTAACAATCTTGCTTCAGCTTGAGCTTCTTCACTAATTGGTACGTGAACTGCCATTTGATCTCCATCGAAATCCGCATTAAACGCAGGACATACAAGTGGATGTAGACGAATAGCCTTACCACCAATTAACTTAGGTTCAAAAGCTTGAATACCTAATCTATGAAGAGTAGGAGCTCTATTAAGCATAACTGGATGTTCTTTAATCACTTCTTCAACAACATCCCAAACTCTTTCATCTTGATTATCAATAAGTCTTTTAGCAGCCTTAATATTATGAGCAATATCCTTTTCAACCAATCCATTAATTACATGAGGTTTGAATAACTCAAGAGCCATTCCTTTAGGAAGACCACATTGATACATTTTTAAACCAGGTCCAACAACAATTACTGAACGTCCTGAATAATCAACACGTTTACCAAGTAAGTTTTGTCTAAATCTACCTTGTTTACCTTTTAACATACTAGAAAGTGACTTAAGAGGACGATTTCCGGCACCAGTAACACTTTTTCCCCTTCTACCATTGTCAAATAAAGCGTCAACTGCTTCTTGAAGCATACGTTTTTCATTTTGAATAATAATAGATGGCGCACCTAAATCAATAAGTCTTTTCAAACGATTATTTCTATTAATAACCCTTCTATATAAATCATTCAAATCAGAAGTAGCAAATCTACCACCATCCAATTGAATCATTGGACGAAGTTCAGGAGGTATAACAGGTATAGCATCCAAAATCATCCATTCAGGCTTATTACCAGATGTATAGAAAGCATCTAATATATCAAGTCTCTTTAATAAACTAGTTCTCTTTTGACCTTGAGCAGTTTCAAGTTTCTTACGAATATCTTCTATTTCTTTACCAAGATCAACTTTCTTTAATAATTCCTTAATAGCCTCAGCACCCATTCCTACTTTAAAACCATCGCCATATTTTTCATAATAAGAACGATATTCTTTTTCAGATAATGTTTGCTTATTTTCTAAAGGAGCAATACCCTTATCAATAACTACATAAGAAACAAAGTATAATACTTCTTCCAAGTCCCTTTGACTCATATCAAGAACAGTACCCATACGAGATGGAATACCTTTAAAATACCAAATATGAGATACAGGAGTAGCAAGTTCAATATGACCCATTCTTTCACGCCTAACTTTAGAACGAGTAACTTCAACACCACATCTATCACAAACGATATTTTTATATTTTACACGTTTATACTTACCACATGCACATTCAAAATCCTTAGTAGGTCCAAAGATTTTTTCACAAAACAATCCATCTCTTTCAGGTCTTAAAGTACGATAATTAATAGTTTCAGGTTTCTTAACTTCACCATATGACCATTCTCTTATTTTATCAGGAGAGGCAATACCAATTTTTAAAGCTTCAATCTTATTAACTTCTATCATTAGTAATTCACCTCACTTTCATTATTCTTAGTCTCAAAATCCGGATCATATTCCATATCATCTAAATCATCGAATTCATCCAATTCTTCTTCATCTTCTTTATCCTCATCAGGCATAGTATCAACAACATCTCCCTTATCAGATAAAGACACTTCAACTTCATTAAAAGTCATACTTTCTTGAATTTCATCCTTTTCAATTTGTTTCAAGTCCAAAACTTCATTATTATCATTTATTATTTGAATATCAAGTCCTAATGCTTGGAATTCTTTAATAAGAACCCTAAACGACTCAGGAACACCAGCTTGATCAACCTTTTGTCCTTTTACTAAAGCCTCATATACTTTAACACGTCCAACAACATCATCAGACTTAATAGTCATAATTTCTTGTAATGTATGAGCAGCACCATATGCATATAGAGCCCAAACTTCCATTTCCCCAAATCTTTGTCCACCAAATTGAGCCTTTCCTCCAAGTGGTTGTTGAGTAACTAATGAGTAAGGTCCAGTAGCACGAGCATGCATCTTATCTTCAACCATGTGGTTAAGCTTAATCATATACATGACACCAACTGATACTCTATTATCAAACGCTCTACCAGTACGTCCATCATAAAGTACTGTTTTTCCATCTTCAGCCATTCCAGCTTCTTTCATCATAGCAACTACATCTTCTTCTTTAGCACCATCAAATACTGGAGTAGCAACATGTACACCAAGCTTTTTACAAGCCATACCAAGATGTAATTCAAGCACTTGTCCAATATTCATACGTGATGGAACACCAAGTGGATTAAGCATTATATCAACTGGAGTACCATCTGGTAAATATGGCATATCTTCTTCAGGTAATATTAATGAGATAACCCCTTTATTACCATGACGCCCTGACATTTTATCTCCAACTTGAATCTTACGTTTTTGTACAATATAAACACGTACTAATTTAGAAACACCAGAAGCAAGTTCATCGCTATTCTTCTTAGTAAATACCTTAACATCATGGACAATACCATCTCCACCATGTGGAACACGTAAAGATGTATCTCTTACTTCACGAGTCTTTTCACCAAAGATAGCATGAAGTAATTTTTCTTCAGAAGTAAGCTCAGCCATTCCCTTTGGAGTAACCTTACCTACTAAAATATCTCCTTCTTTTACTTCAGTACCAATTCTAATAATACCATCAGCATCCAAATTCTTACGAGCTTCTTCACTAACATTAGGAATATCTCTTGTAATTTCTTCAGGACCAAGTTTAGTATCACGACATGGCATTTCATAATCTTCAATATGAATTGAAGTATAAGCATCTTCTTTTACTAATTTTTCATTCAATATAACAGCATCTTCATAGTTATAACCATTAAATAACATAAATGCAACAGTAACATTCTTACCAAGAGCAAGTTCACCCTTATCACAAGAAGGTCCATCCGCTAAAATAGTAACACCACGTTTTACTTTATCTCCAACTCTTACAATTGGTTTATGATGGAAACAAGTTCCTTGGTTAGAGGCAGTAAAATCAGTTAAATAATACTCATCAACTCCACCCTTATTCTTAACAATAACCTTTCTACCATCAACATAAGTAACAACACCATCTGCCTTAGCAACAATTGTAGAACCAGAATCTCTAGCAGCAATATATTCAACACCAGTACCTACGAATGGAGCTTCAGGACTAAGAAGTGGTACAGCTTGACGTTGCATGTTGGAACCCATAAGTGCACGAGTCGCATCATCATGTTCCAAGAATGGAATACAACTTGTAGTAATAGATACAACTTGTTGAGGTGAAACATCGATATAATCAACTTTATCTGGAGTAGTCATAATATTTTCGCCATGATAACGAGCCGCTACTGACTCATCAATAATCTTATTATTTTCATCAGTAAGAACAGTAGATTGAGATATAATTAAATCTCCTTCTTCATCAGCAGTAAAATATTTTACTTCATCAGTAATAACACTATCTACAACCTTACGATATGGAGTCTTAATAAATCCATAATCATCAATCTTAGCATAACTAGCCAAAGTAGTAATAAGCCCGATATTAGGTCCTTCTGGAGACTCAATTGGACAAATTCTACCATAATGTGATTCATTAACATCACGAACATCCATTCCCGCTCTATCCCTAGAAAGTCCTCCAGGTCCTAAAGCAGAAAGACGTCTCTTATGAGTTAACTCTGCTATTGGATTAATTTGATCCATGAATTGTGACAATTGTGAACTACCAAAGAATTCCTTCAATATAGCAGTAATAGGTCTAATATTAATAAGAGTCTTTGGAGTAACTTCATTAATATCTTGAGTAGTCATTCTTTCACGAATAACTCTTTCCATACGAGTAACCCCTACTCTAAATTGATTTTGTAAAAGTTCTCCTACTTGACGAATTCTTCTATTTCCTAAGTGATCAATTTCATCAAAATTACCAACACCATCAAGTAAATTCAAATAATATGAACAAGATGCGTAAACATCAGAAATAGTAAGTCTTTTAGAATCAATACTTTGATCATTACCAATAACTACTAATTTCTTCTTAGTACCAGGCTTATAAACCTTAACCATTTGTACTTTATTATAAGTATCTAATTCATCATTAATCTTAACTTCTTTAACACCATAACCATTTGCAAATATTGGCTTTAATACTTCAAGAACTTCCTTAGTAACAACTGTATCTTTAGGAACAACAACTTCTCCATCAACTTTAATATCTTCAGCTAAAGTTTGATTAAGTACTCTATCAAGAACATTCAACTTAATATTAAACTTATATCTACCAACCTTAGCTAAATCATATCTAAATTCATCAAAGAATCTAGTGATAATTTGATTCTTAGAACTATCAAGAGTCGCAGGTTCACCTGGTCTTAACTTTTCATATATTTCAATTAAAGCTTCATCAGTATTTCTAGTAGAATCCTTAGCAATAGTATTTTCAAGGAATTCACTATCACCAAATAATTTAATAATATCATCATCACTAGATAAACCAAATGCACGAAGTAATGTAGTTAAAGGAACTTTTCTAGTTCTATCTATACGTACATATAAAATATCCCTAGCATCAGTTTCAAACTCTAACCAAGTACCACGAGTTGGTATAATTTGTGATGTAATTAAAAGTCTACCATTCTTATCTAATTCCTTATTAAAATATACTGAAGGAGACCTAACAAGTTGTGAAACTATTACACGTTCTGCACCATTTATGACAAAAGTACCACTGTCAGTCATAAGTGGCATATCACCCAAGAAAATTTCTTGTTCTTTTACTTCACCAGTTTCATTATTAAAAAGTCTTACATCAACCTTCAAAGGAGCAGCATAAGTTGCATATCTTTCCTTGCATTCCTTAATAGAATATCTAGGCTCATCAAAATGATAATCACCAAATTCCAATGATAATGTACCAGCAAAGTTCTCTACGGGGAATAAATCATTGAATACTTCTTCAATACCTTTTTCAATAAACCAATTATATGATTTCTTTTGTATTTCCAATAAATCCCTTAATTCATAAGTGTTTTTAATCTTGGAAAAATTTCTTCTTTTTCTATGGTCACCACAGCTTACTACTTTAAATGCCACAAAAAATCACCCCTACTTTCAAATTTTTAAACAACAATTTGCCCTCAAATAGACAAATAACCAACTTATATTATTACCACAATTCAGTCAATTTGTCAATTAAAAATACATTTTATTACAAAAAAACCTTTATTTTTATTCAAAACTTCTACTTCTCCCACTAAAGACAAATCTTTAATAACACTTTTAGCACCTTGATCCTTATTAATAACAAAAATCAAAGAACCTCCAGGTACTAAATAATCTTTAGCACCAAATAAAAACTTATACAAAATATCCTTACCTACTCTTATAGGTGGATTAGTAATAATAAAATCGTATTTTTTCGAAACATCAGAATAAATATCACTATAAAAAACATTAGCAACAACTTTATTCTTAGACACATTCATCTTAGCAAGATGAATAGCCCTCTTATTAACATCAACCAAATCATAATTGCCATGAAAAAAAGAAGATAAAATGATTCCAATAACACCATAGCCACAACCAATATCCAAAATATTTCCATGTATATCTAAATCAAGAACAGTATCAATCAAACTCCTACTGCCAAAATCAAGACCACGTTTAGAAAACACTCCATTATCAGTATAAAAACTAAAAGTCTTATCTTTAACTTTTACCAATATTTCTTTTATATTACTTTCAATATTATCATTAGTAAAATAGTGAGTCATTTTTCCTCCCTTTTATACGACAAAAAGCCCATCGTAAAAACAGGCTTTAAATCAATCAATTATTTTAATTCAATTTCAGCGCCAGCTTCTTCTAATCTAGCTTTTAATTCATTAGCTTCTTCAGCAGGAATATTTTCTTTAATATTTCCACCAGCATCAGCGATATCTTTAGCTTCTTTTAATCCTAAACCAGTAACTTCTCTGATTATTTTAATGACATTGATTTTTGCTGCACCAGCATTTTTAAGAACTACAGTTAATGTAGATGGTCCTTCTTCAGCTGCTGCTGCAGGAGCTGCTGCTACTGCAACTGCACTTGGATCAACACCAAATTCTTCTTTCATTGCATCAACTAATTCCTTTACTTCTAATAATGTCATTTCTTTTAAAGAGCTAATAAATTCTTCTTTTGTAATTTTTGCCATAATATTTTTTCCTCCCTTAATTTAATTTATTAATTATTAATTTTCTTTTTGTTCTGTATAAAGATTTAAAGCAATAGATAAATCTTTAACAATTTGAATCATACCACCAGCAAGCATTGTATATAATCCTTCACGTGATGGAATCTTAGCAAACTCATCTAGTTTATCTTTATCTGCCACATTACCTTCAACCATACCTGCTTTAAGTACTAAAGCACTATTCTTTTTAGAACATTCACTAAGTACTTTAATTGCTGCTATATCATCATTTGAAAAAGCAATAGCAGTAGGTCCTTCCAAGTAACTGTCTAAGTCAATATTTAAATCCCTAAGAGCAATCTTTAGTAATGTGTTTTTATAAACTTTGTAATCTGAATCATTTTCTCTAAGCTTAATTCTTAAATCTTTAGTATCATTATCAGTCATACCACGATAATCAAACAATACAAATGATTTACTATTATTTAACTTATCTTTAATTTCAGATACAACACCTTGTTTCATTTCTAAAACTTTAACACTTGGCATAAGACACCTCCTTATTATATTTACGTGCCTAAATAAAAGAGTCTTTGTATGCAAAGACTCCAGATACTTTATAAAAGTCCTCGGTAGGATTTACTAAAACACCTACTGTCTTTGGCACTTAAAAATCAAATTCAATAGTATTATACACTATTTTATATTAATTGTCAAAACTATTTTGATCAATTCTTACAGATGGACTCATAGTAGCAGAAACGCTAATAGATTTTACATAAGTTCCTTTAGCAGTTTGAGGTTTAGCTCTTAAAATAGTCTTAACAAACGCATTTAAGTTTTCAGCTAAATCTTCATTACTAAATGAAGCCTTACCAATAATTCCATGAACATTTCCATAACTATCTGTTCTATATTCAACTCTACCTGCTTTAGCTTCAAGTACAGCTTGTTTAACATTGTTAGTAACTGTACCAGTCTTAGGATTTGGCATTAAACCTTTTGGTCCTAAAACTTTACCTAATTTACCAAGTTGAGGCATCATATCAGGAGTAGCTATAATTGTATCATATTCAAACCAATTTTCTTTTTGAATCTTTTCAATCATATCAGTATCCCCAACATAATCAGCACCAGCTTCAACAGCTTCTTTAGCATGATCTCCCTTAGCAAGAACTAATACCCTACAAGTTTTACCTGTACCTTTTGGTAATGTAATAGCACCCCTTAATTGTTGATCAGCCTTTTTAACATCTAAGTTAAGATTCATAGCAACTTCAATTGTTGCATCAAACTTAGTATTAGCAAGTTCTTTAACTAATGAAATAGCTTCTTCACTAGTATAAAGCTTCCCTTTTTCAACTTTTGCAACTAGAGTTTTATAATTTTTTCCTCTATTTTTCATTGTTTTAACCTCCTTATGTGGTAATTGCGGTTTTACCTCCCACATAGGGTAACCCTATGTATAATAACTAATTTATTTATTCTGCTATAGTTATTCCCATGTTTTTAGCAGTACCTTCAACGATTTTCATTGCTTCTTCAACAGAATAAGCATTCAAATCAGGTAATTTAGTTTCAGCAATTTCTCTTAATTGTTCTTTTGTTAAAGTACCAACAACTTCCTTAGAACCCTTAACAGATCCTTTTTGAACCTTAGCATACTTTTTAATTAAGAATGCAGCAGGTGGAGTTTTAATTACAAAATCAAATGTTCTATCATCATAAATAGATATTTCAACTGGTAATACATCTCCCATTTTTTCTCTTGTAGCATCATTGTACTTTGTACAAAATTCACTTAAATTAATTCCTGTAGGACCTAAAACTGTACCAACTGGTGGAGCTGGTGTAGCCTTTCCTGCAGCAATTTGTAATTTAACCTTTCTAGTAACTTCTTTTGCCACGAAAAACACCTCCATAATTTTTTTGTTAATTCGCGAGTGGTCTTAATAGCATGACCGCAAATAGCTAAATGCCTCCCACTAAATATATATTTAAAAAATATATAGCGTTTAAATAATATCACTAAATCAGAAAAAATGCAAGTATTTTACGCTTTTTCTATTTGAGATATTTCAACTTCAACTGAAGTTTCTTGTCCAAACAAATCAAGTAACACTGTAAGAACTTGATTTGGTAAATCTAAAGATTCAATCTTACCTTCCATTCCTGCAAATGGACCAGATGTAACTTTAACAAGTTCTCCAACAGCTAAATCAGTAGAAACTTCAAGTCTTGACATACCCATATTATTAAGTATTTTATCAACTTCATATGGTTGCAATGGAGTAGGTTTAGCCCCCTTACCACTTGAACCAATAAATCCCGTAACACCTGGAGTATTACGTACCACAAACCAAGCTTCATCTGTCATAATCATTTCAACAAGAACATATCCAGGAAACAACTTTTTAGTCTTTTCCTTAGTTACTCCCTCTTTAACTTCAACCTCAGTAGTCTCAGGAACAATTACTCTAAAAATATAATCTTCCATCCCCATTGAAGAAGCCCTCATAAGTAACTTTTCTTGAACCTTTTTTTCATGTCCAGAATAAGTATTAACAACATACCACTTTTTATCCATACTATCTTAATCCTTTCAAAAATGCCATCAAAACATTTAAACCATAAAAATATAAAGCTAAAAATATAGTCATACCAAAACATGCAACTGAATACTTAACCATATATTTTTTATCAGGCCATTTTACCTTTGACATTTCACTTCTTACATTTTTTAACGCTTTCATAATCCACCTCTTAATTATATGTTTTATTCCAAAATAAAAACACTTTCGTGCTCACATCTAAAGAATAGCACAAAGAATATAAAAAGTCAATAAAAAACACTGAAAATTCAGTGTTTTTACCAAGAAAGTGGCAAATCAACCATATCCATAGGATCAAGCGTAGTCCCATAACCACTTCCATACATAAATTGAAAATGTAAGTGTGGCCCAGTTGACCATCCAGTTGATCCAACCTCTCCAATTTTTTCTCCTCTTTGAACAATTTGTCCTGATCTAACAGTAGCTTTACTCAAATGTCCATATAAAGTAGTATAAGTTTGTCCCTTAACATTATGTACTACAAGAACAGCTCTACCAAATCCGCCATAATTCTCATATTTATCAGCATACGAAAATATTACTTTACCAGTACCAGAAGCATAAACAGTTGTCCCTGTAGCAGCGGCAATATCAATTCCATCATGATAACTAGCATTACCAAATATCGGATGAATTCTACCACCATAATATGAAGTTATATATCCATATGGAGTAGGTTTAATAAAACCGTTTGCAGAAGGAGCATTTATAGAACATCTAGTTACATCTTGATTCTCAGAACAACCTTCCTTCTTAAAAAATGCTATTTGATCTTCCAATGCTTTTATTTCTTCATCAGCATCCAAAGAATTTTCAGAATACTTTCTCTTTTGAGATCCAAGTTTCTCTATTTCAACTTTTATCTCATCATTAAGACCACTAAGTTTCTTTTGTTGTTCCTTCAGCTCTTTTACTTTAGTCTCATTTTCCTTTATTAAAGCATTCATTTCATCAACCAATTTATCATTAGCTTCAGTAAGTTGTTCAGCAACAGAAAATCTATATATAAAATCTTCAAAACTATCTGCACCAAATATATACTTTAAATAGAAATTATCACTATTAGATATTTGATAAAAAGCAACTAAATCTTTTATTTCTTCCTCTTTGGCATCAATTTCCTTATCAAGCCTTGCTATTTCCTTTTGAGTACTTTCTTGATCCTTTCTAGCTTGAACAATCTGATTAGTAATTTCACTAATTCTCTTATTCGCCGCATCAATTCTAGCTTGAACCTCTTCACTCTTCTTTTCATTCTCAGCTTTTTCAGCCTCAATAGCTTTTATCTTAGCTCTATAATCTGCAATAGTCTGAGCATTAACAGTACAAGGAACAATCATAACCATTGCAAGCAATATCATCAAAACCCTTACCTTTTTCATTATACTCTTACATACCTCCTTACAGCACGACCACTACCAATCATACCAACAACCATACCAATAATTAATATAATTACTGAGACATTAATTACAAATGGCATCGGAGCAACAAGTTTTATTACTGGTGAGAATAAGATTCCTCCAAAATAATCATATAAAGCTTTATATCCAAACACAACTATAAGTATTGGTATAATAGAACCGATCATTCCTAAAAATATTCCTTCAATAACAAATGGAAGTTTAATTCTAAGATTAGAAGCTCCAACAAGTCTCATAATACCAATTTCTCTTTTTCTAGAAAATATAGTAAGTTTAATAGTATTAATAATCAAAAACACAGTTACCACTATCAACGAAAGAGCAATAGCATAAGTTATCTTTTTAATAGCATCAAATACACCAACCAACTTTTCAACTAATCCCTCACCATATTGAACTGTACTAACACAATTAATACTCTCAAGTTCTTTAGCAGTCTCACCAATCTTTTTAACATCCCTTACTTTAATAGTATAAGTATCTTTAAGAGGATTATTAGCATCATCCCACTCTGCTAACACAGAACTAAAAGTATCATTTTCCTTTTGCATATCTTTCTTAACATCAGCTTTAGACTTATATGTATAAGTATCAATATTACTATTAGTCTTAACCGCAGATTCAAAATTCTCACGATCTAAATCAGAAACATCAGACTTTAAAAAAGCCACAATAGTAACATCACGTTCAATCTCCTTAGTAAAGTTTTGAACATTATCTGATAAAAGTAAAGCTGCTGCTATTATAATCAAAGTAATTGTAATACAAGAAACACTAGCTAAAGACAAACTAAAATTACGAAAAACACTCTTAAAAGCATCACGTAAACATCTAAAAAAAGTCCTACAAGTCTTCACGTTTAAAATACCCCCTTTCATAATTCTTAACAAGTCTACCATCTTTTAACGCAATAACACGCTTCTTAAACTTTTCAACAATACTAATATCATGAGTAACCATAAGTATAGTAGTACCATCCTTATTAACATTTTCAAGTATTTCCATAATTTCCATACTTATCTTAGGATCCAAATTACCAGTAGGTTCATCACAAATAAGAATCTTAGGATTATTAACAATAGCCCTAGCAATTGCAACCCTTTGTTGCTCTCCACCAGATAATTTATCAGGATATTCCTTAACCTTATCCTTTAATCCAACCTTATCCAAAACACTAACTACTCTTTTTCTTATTGTTTTATTATCCGCACCAGTAACCTCTAAAGCAAATGCAACATTTTCATAAACAGTAAGCTTTGGAAGAAGTTTATAATCTTGAAACACTACTCCAAGCTTACGACGAAGCTTATACACTTTAGAATTTCTAAGCTTAGCAACATTAACCCCTCCGACAATTATCTCACCACGAGAAGGCTTTTCCTCACGATAAAGCATCTTAATAAGAGTACTCTTACCAGAACCAGATCCTCCAATTATAAAAACAAAGTCCCCTTTTTCAATATTTAAATCCAAATCATATATAGCACCTACCCCATTAGGATAAGTTTTAAAAACATTCTTCATTTTAATTATATCCAAAACAAAGCACCTCACTCTCTTATAACATTATAACATTAAAATAAAAAGAAAAAAACCATAAAACAACAAAAAAAGACTTATTTACATTTTAAGTCTTTTCCAATCATTTCATCCTGTCTATGCACTTCATAACTATCACAAACAAATATAAACGAAGAAGGATCAATTAAACTAATCAATTCCTTAGCTTCATAATAAGAAGAATTAGGAATAATACTCATAATCATCTTACGCTTTTCATCATTAAACTTACCCTTAACATTATAAATAGTAGCATCATGTCCAAGCTCCTTATTTAAAACAAGAACTATCTCCTTATACTTATCGCTAATTACATAAATAGCCTTATTCAAAGAAACCCCAAGCATTATCTTTTCACCAACATACTTAGATATAAAAAGATACACAAAAGCATATAAAAGCATATTAAATCCAAACAAATAAACACCCATTCCTACAATAAAGAAATTAATAATAAAATTAACTTTAGTAATAGAAATATGAAAATACTTAAATATAATTCTTGCAATAACATTAATACCACCAGTATTAAGTCCTTGCTTATAAACAATACCCTGACAAACTCCACCAATTAAACCTGCAAAAATAACAAGAAGCAAGATATTAGAACTATCAATATAAATAATACCCCCAATACCAGAAGTAACCTTTATAAACAAAGGATAAATAATACCAGCAAAAAGTGCCGCTATTGAATTAATCGCATCCAAATATATATAACTAAGTATAAAACATATAATAGAAAGAACAAAAATACTAACCGAAGCATCAAAACCAAACATTTCTCTAAAAACAATTGCAAGACCACTCGTACCACCAGAAACTAAGTTAATCGGAGAAACAAAAAGATTAAAACATAAAGCAGAAAAAAACATAGCAATAGACATATAAGTAAATCTTTTAACATTATTCTTATCATTAATAAAAGCCTTAATATCAAACATTTTACTCACCACCAAGCACTTCATAAGCATCTAAAACAGTAAAAAATGCCTCTTTATCAATAGTTTTTATACCCTCTTTAAACTTATAATACTCCTTCGTAGGAATAAGAGTAAATAAAACCTTAGTCTTTTCATTAGAATAAGCACCACGAGCATCTAAAACAGTAACACCATGTCCTAACTCATCAATTACAAAAGAAGAAATTCTATCAACTTCACTAGTAACTATATAAAAAGCCTTCTTATCAGAAATGCCAAGCATAGACTTATCAACAGAAATACTAATAATATATAAAATAATAATAGCATACAAACACTTAGTCCATCCAAATATAAATGCACCGATAAGCACAATAGAACCATCAACAACAAGCATAGCATTACCCATTGAAATCTTAAGATACTTATGCAAGATTTGATTAAGTATATCAGTACCACCCATAGTATAACCATTCTTAAAAACAAGACCAACTCCAAAACCATACATAACTCCACCAAACAAAGCAAGAAGAAGTTGATCCCCCATATCAACCTTTATCAAATCTCCAACATTCGCAGTTAATTGCACAAAAAGAGGAAACACAATAGCAACAACCAACGCTTTAATAACAGGTTCTTTCCCCAAAAATATTGCACCAATAAAAAGTAAAACAAAAGAAAGTACAAAAATTATAAACGATGGATTAAGATCAATAAAGTTAGTAATAATAACACTTACACCCGTAAGACCACCAAAAACAATATCATTTGGATAAATAAATAAATTAAAACTAACCGCAGCAATAAAAACACCAAGTATAACAAACAAAAACCTTTTAACTTTATTCTTATTATTAACAATACTCAAAATATTTTCCATAACTAACTCCTTAAATATCCTTCTATAAATAAATCCAAATTCCCATCCAAAACACCATTAACATTACTAGTTTCTATATTAGTGCGATGATCTTTAACCATTGAATAAGGATGCATAACATAACTACGAATCTGAGAACCAAACTCAATATTCTTAACCTCACCCTTAAGAGCAAGACGTTCTTTTTCTTTTTCTTCCATTTCCAAAAGAACTAACTTAGATTTAAGAATTTGCATAGCTTTTTCTTTATTCTTTAATTGACTCCTTTCATTTTGACAAGAAACAACAGTTTTAGTAGGCAAATGCGTAATCCTAACAGCACTATCAGTAGTATTAACACTTTGTCCCCCAGCACCGCTACTACGATAAACATCTATCTTTAAATCTTCATCCTTTATTTGAATATCAACCTTAGAATCAATCTCTGGAATAACATCAACTGAAGCAAAAGACGTATGCCTTTTATTATTTGAATCAAATGGAGAAAGACGAACCAATCTATGAACACCTTTTTCACACTTCAAATACCCATAAGCATTAAAACCAGTAACTAAGAAACTAACCCTTTTAATACCAGCCTCATCACCATCAAGAAGATCAATAACCTCAAGCTTATACCCCTTACTAGAACAATACCTTGTATACATTCTATAAAGCATACTACACCAATCACAAGCTTCAGTACCACCAGCACCAGCATGGATCTCCACTATACAGTTAGAATGATCGTATTCTCCAGAAAATAGTACTTCCAACTCAATTTTTGAAACCAAAGAAGGTAGTTTTTCAACAAAAGAACAAATATCTTTATAAATATCTTCATCATACTCGATACTTATCATATCAACAAAATCAATATATGAACAAATATCATCCTTTAATGAAACAATTAAAGAAACACTCCTCTTCTTTTCATTAAGCTCATCAATAAGCTTTTGAGCACTAGATACATCATTCCAAAAATCACTAGAATTAGCCTTCTCCTCCAAAGAAGAAATCTCATTTAATTTAGAATCAACGTCAAAGTAACCTCCATAACTCTTCAATCTTAGAAAGATTACTATTCAAAACAACTTTAAGTTCATTTAGTTCCATATCATATCACCTAAAAACATTATACAAAAAAAAAGAAAAAAGAACAACAAAACCCATAAAAAAAAGATATCATCTATAATAAATAATATCAAATATACCAAATATAATACATAAAACCGCATAAATAGATAAATCCATAATTGATATAAAATTGGATAATGCTCCAATAAAAAGCAAACAACCAGATACCAAGAAAAACCTATTACTTTTATAACAAAACACCTTACAAACACTAGACAAAATTGATAAAATACCAGGTATTAAAAACATAAAAATCTTATCATCATATCCATCAAAACTAAAACCATATACTAAAGAAACACCCATTATAAACATAATAATAGCACTTATAACAATATACTTATTAGAAAAAGACTTCCCACAATAAGGACAAATAACATCTTTTTTATTAATTTTCTTTCCACAAAACCTACAATACATAAAAAACCTCCAAAAAAAGTAATAACACACTTATTATAATCCAAATAAAAAGTCATAGCAACAAAAAAAGTTATTAACAACATTGTTAATAACAATTAAAACAAATCATTTATTCTCTATCCTCTTTGTTTCATTTAACAATCTATCAAAATCTGATACATAACTTTTGTCCTGTATAATCCTATATTTTTCATATTCACTTTCTGCCTTTTTAACTGCCTGTTTATGAGATACCTTACCTTTTCCTTCTAAAACTTCGTAATGGAAAACTTTTAAAGCATTTTCTACTTCATTTTTCCAATCTTCCATATACATTGTTATACTTCTTTCCGCATTATTTTCAGCAATATCTAAAAACAAATTAACTAAACTATTTAAACTCTTAATTTCTTTCTCATTTAAATAATTCTTGGCAATAACTACATCAGATTTTAAAATCTTTCCATCGGGGGAATTTTCCCAAGTAGTAAGTCCCATATTATCTTTATTAGAATCAACCCTATTATAAACTATCTCAGCAGCAGTATTCCCCGTAATTGCATAATGAAACTTATTTTGAATAGTCTTATAAAAAGTAATTGCAATTTCACTATTTTTATCATAATCAATAGAACATTCAGCAAATATGTCGGTAATTTTTTGATAAAACATTCTCTCACTTGTACGAATCAATTTAATTCTTTCAAGCAATCTTTCAAAATATTCTTGATCAGACCTTTTTGCTTTTAAAAATCTCTCATCATTTAAAGCAAAACCTTGAACCATATAATCTTTAATTATTTTATTTGCCCATGTTCTAAATCTAATCGCTTTTTTAGAATTAACCCTAAAACCAACAGAAATAATCACATCAAGATTGTAATACTTAGTATTGTAAGTTTGTTTATCATCATTACCCATATGTGCAATTTTTGCACACGTGTTATTTTCATACAACTCTTCATCTTTATAAATATTATTAATATGTCTTACAATTCCACTTCTATCAATATTAAAAAGCGCTGCTAATGCTTCTGTATTTAACCATACATCCTCATTTTCTAATAATACTTCTACCTTAGTATTACCTTCTTCATCATTATAAAATAAAATATTTTTCTCATTTCCAATTAATTTATCTTTCATATTCATCCCTCCTTATCCAAATAATTTAATTAATTTATGATAATTATTATACCATTATTAAAACTATTGAACAATCATTTTCACTCCTAAAAACAATAGTCGTTTTTTAATATTATAAAAACTAAAAGAAATATAAAAGAAAAAAATGTCAACAAACTTTTGTCGACATTTTAATTTATTTTTATTTACCACAACATTGCTTATATTTACGTCCTGAGCCACAAGGACACAATTGATTCCTACCAACTTTATTAACCCTCTTAGTATGACCCTTTTGAGTATCATCAGTAATATTAGTAGTTTTATTCTTTATTGTTTCTTTTCTTTCAATATTTTGTCTAATCTCTGCTCTTAAAAGATACAAAGTAATAAACTTATCAATATTAGAAAGCATTTCATCAAACAACTCAAATCCTTCTTCAGTATAAGCCCTAAGTGGATTATCTTGAGCATATTGTCTTAAGAATATACCTTCTTTTAAATGAGACATAGTATTGATTTGTTCCATCCAATACTTATCAATAACATTTAAACTAATAACCTTTTCAAACTCATTAGCAATTTCAGATGGAATATCCTTAATCTTATCTTCATATTCCTTAACAACAACATCATAAATAGTCTTAATAACACTATCGACATCATTCAAATCAAGAGATTGTTTATTAATACCAGTTCTAAGTAAATTAGAATTAACATATTCCAATACTTCATCCAAATCACTATCACTTAACTTATCATTTTGATCCAAATGTGCCTCAACAATATCAGCAATATGATTATACATAGACTTAAGAACCTCATCATGAATACTATCCTTATCCAAAATATCATTTCTCTTATTATAAATCATTTCCCTTTGCTTATTCATAACATCATCATATTGAAGAACACTCTTTCTCATATCAAAGTTATTACCTTCAACTCTTTTTTGAGCAGACTTAACCGAATTAGAGAAAACCTTACTTCTTATAGCAAGACCATCATCTACGCCCATACTTTCTAATATATTTTTAATCTTTTCAGAACCAAATCTAGTCATTAAATCATCATCCATAGCTATATAAAATTGTGAATAACCAGGATCCCCTTGTCTACCAGAACGTCCACGTAATTGGTTATCAATACGACGAGACTCATGCCTTTCAGTACCAATTACACAAAGACCACCAAGTTCCTTTACACCTTCACCAAGCTTAATATCCGTACCACGTCCAGCCATATTAGTAGCAATAGTAACAGAACCCTTTTCACCAGCCTTAGCAATAATTTCAGCTTCACGAGCATGATTCTTAGCATTCAAAACTTCATGAGGAATATTTCTCTTCTTTAACAAATCACTAATTTCCTCACTAACTTCAATAGCAATAGTACCCACTAAAACAGGTTGTCCAGTCTTATGTCTTTTTTCAATTTCATCAACTATTGCCTTAAGCTTAGACTTTTTACTAGCAAAAATTAAATCAGCCATATCATCTCTAATAACTTTCTTATTAGTAGGAACACTTATAACATACATATTATAAATATTTCTAAACTCTTCTTCCTCAGTTTTAGCAGTACCAGTCATCCCAGAAAGCTTCTTATACATTCTAAATAAATTTTGGAAAGTAATAGTAGCAAGAGTCTTAGTTTCTTGTTCTATTTCAACACCTTCCTTAGCTTCAATTGCTTGATGAAGCCCATCACTAAATGCTCTACCAGGCATTAAACGACCAGTAAATTGATCAACAATTACAATCTTACCATCTTGTACAACATAATCAAAATCTTTCTTCATTGAATAATTAGCATGAAGTGCTTGATTAATAAAATGTACTAAAGTAGCATTATCCAAATCATATAAATTATTAAGTTTAAAATACTCTTCAGCTTCCTTTACACCATCATCAGTAAGACTAACTCTTTTTAATTTAGCATCATAAGTATATGATTTATCCTTCTTTAAACGCTTAGCAAACTTATCAGCTTCTAAGTAAAGATTCTTACTTTCAAGAAATCCCCCAGATATAATAAGAGGAGTCCTAGCCTCATCAATTAAAACAGAATCCACTTCATCGATTATTGCATAATTCAACCCTCTTTGAAGTACTCTATCTTCCTTTCTAATAGCCATATTATCTCTTAAATAATCAAATCCAATCTCATTATTAGTAGAATATAAAATATCACAATCATACTGAGCTCTTTTTTCCGCAGGATTTAAATCCCTTAAATTAAGACCCACTGTAATACCTAAAAAATTATGAATTTGTCCCATCCATTCTGCATCACGAGTAGCAAGATACTCATTAACAGTAATAATATGAACACCTTCCCCTCCTAAAGCATTAAGATAAGCAGGAAGTACTGAAGTAAGAGTTTTTCCTTCCCCAGTTTTCATCTCAGCAATATTACCATAATGAAGTGCAAGCCCTCCAATCAATTGAACATGATAAGGCTTTTCACCAATTACTCTAAAACATGCTTCTCTAGCAGTAGCAAAAGCTTCAACCTTAATATTCTCTAAAGTTTCACCTTCACTAAGTCTTTTTTTAAATTCTACAGTTTTATTTTTTAATTCTTCATCACTTAATTTTTGATACTCTTCATCAAGTGCTTCGATTTGATTTGCAATTTTTTCAAATCTTCTTAGTTCTTTGTATTCATGATCTATCATCTTTTTTAAAATCGCCATGTTAATCCCTCCAACAAATATTTTACAACAAATAAAAAAAAAAAGAAAGCATTTGCCTTATTTTTCGTATATTTAAGTAATTTTTCTTAAATATTAAAAATATTTATCAAACAATTCTTTCACAAAAACCTTATACTCTATATCAGAATTCTCTTCAACCTCAAGCGAACAAATCGGAGGAAACATCACACACCACCAATTATCACCCATTCCACTTCCAAGTTTTATAACAAGAGATTCATAATTTCCACTTTCATACTTTACACCCTTATATTCTTTTTCAGGAAAATAATTGCTACCATAATTAATTGAAAACTTATCGTTATATGAATTATCAACCAAATAAGAATAAATCATAGAATCATACTTATCCAAATTATTTTTAATTATAAAGCGAGACTCTTCTAAAGAAGAACTATTACTAAGGTCCTCCTCAATAACAGGTTCAATAAGTTGTTTCACTTTAATCTTAATATATTGATCATCAAAACTATCACTATTTGCAATAATTCTAATTCTAATCGAATCATCTGGTATAACATAATAATTAGAATCATATTTATCAATATAAATAACAAGAACTAAAAACAAAATAAATATAATAAAAAACCTTTTCATTCATATCACCTATAAACATAATGATACAAACTAAAAAGATTTATTCATTTATTATATAAATATACCTATTAAATCCATTTAAATCATTCTTTTTAATAACTTTAGCATTAGGAAAATAACTAAGAGCCATCTCTTCAATTAAATCATTTTGATCTTCACCAGTCTCAAAACAAATAATATTTTTATCATTAACAATTCTTTTTATATCACTAAAAATTCTACGATAAAACAAAAGTCCATCTTCTCCACCAAACAAAGCAAGATGAGGCTCATATTTTAAAACATTCTTTGAAACACATAAAGAATCATTCTTAATATATGGAGGATTACTTATAACAACATCAAACTTATCATCAATCGAAGAATATAAATCAGTATGAACAAACCTAACCAAAGACTTCTTATCATTACTTTTAGCAACCCTAAGAGCCTTACGAGATATATCAGTAGCAAAAACAGTATACTTACAACTGAGCTCAGCCAAAGTAATTGCAATAACACCACTACCAGTACCAATATCAAGTATTTTAACATCCGATGAAAAATACTCATCAATAAAATTCTTAACATCACTAACTAAATATTCAGTCTCAACCCTAGGAATCAAAGTATTCTTATTGACATTAAACCATCTATTATAAAAATAAGCTTTACCTGAGATATATTGAATAGGAACACCACGGACCAATCTTTTCACAACATATAAATATTTAACATAATCACAAAAAGATAACTCCTTATCCAAAGACAAAGAAACATCAACCAAAGATAAAGACAAAACTTGCCCTAAAGCAAGTTTCTTCTTTTCCATATCAATTCCATCATGTCTTCTTAAAACATCATTAATCTTCATCTTGAGCCAACTTCCTCTTTTGATCCTCATTAATTAAAGCCTCAACAATATCACCAAGATCTCCCTCCATAATTCTATCAAGTTTATTAAGAGTAAGACCTATTCTATGATCAGTAACCCTATTTTGAGGATAATTATAAGTTCTAATTTTCTCAGACCTGTCACCAGTTCCTATTTTACTCCTTCTAGCATTGCCTTGTTCTTCCTCTTGCTTTCTAATTGTTTCTTCATAAATCTTAGCCTTTAATATTTGTAAAGCCTTTTCTTTATTTTGCAACTGACTTCTTTCATTCTGACAAGTAACAACAATACCAGTAGGCAAATGAGTCATTCTAACAGCACTATCAGTAGTATTAACACTTTGTCCACCAGCACCACCACTTCGATATACATCAACCTTTATATCAGACTCTTTAACCTCTATTTCTAAATCTTCTTGCTCAGGCATAACCACCACAGTAGCAGTACTAGTATGAACTCTTCCTTGAGACTCAGTAACAGGAATTCTTTGTACTCTATGAGCACCACTCTCATACTTAAGCTTTGAATAAGCACCTTCACCCTTAATCATAAACTCAATTTGAGAAAATCCTCCATTCGTACCATCTTCAGCATTTAAAACCTCTATTTTATAACCAAGCGAATCAGCATACTTTTGATACATACGGAAAAGATCACCTGCAAAAATATTTGCTTCATCTCCACCAGCAGCACCACGTATTTCCATTATAACATTCTTACTATCATTTTCATCCTTTGGTAAAAGAAGTATTTCAAGCTTTCCTTCAAGTTCTTCCTTTTCTTTATATAAAACATCAAGTTCTTCTTTTGCCATATCTCTAAGCTCACTATCTTTAAGCAATTCTTCATCATCACTAATACCAGTAAGAACATCCTTATATCTACGATATACAGTAACAACTTCCTCTAAAGAACTATGTTCCTTAGATAACTTAGTAAGCATATTAATATCAGATATAACCTCAGGTTTAACAAGCTCTAAATCAAGTTCCTCATACTTTTTTAATATATTTTCCAATCTATCTATCATTATATCACCACTAATTATTGTTCATTATCCAAATCTTCTTCATCAACAATTACAAGATTCTTATAATCCTCAGTAATATCAGATATATCATCATCTGTTTCTTCATCAAACACATCATCTTCTTCATAAGATTCATAATCATCATATAAATCATCAGAATCCTCATCATCATATAAATCAAAATCTTCATCCAATAAAACATTAGATTTATGATTCTTTCTAAGATCCCAAGTACCATCCTCTAATAAAATAAACCTTTTATCATTAGACATTGAAGTATAAAAATCTCCAATTTTACTTTCATAAGTCGAAGAAGACAACTCTAATAAATCAACAATTTTCTTAAATAAAACTGCAGTATTCAAATTACTCTCTTCATTAAGTAACAAATCAGCAATATCATTATAAGACATAACCTCTAATTCTTCTTTACTTAGTTTATTCACTTTCATATCGATACATCCTTTCAAATTATTATTCAAAATATTATATGTATTTAACACTCATGTGCATCCACTACATATTTATACATTAAAATTAATTATTTTGCAAGCATTTTTTACAAGTTTTATACATAATTAATAAATTATACAATTTTTCATCAATCAAATACTCAATTTCTATTCTATTATTATCACAAGAATAACTTTTCAACACTATATTGTTAATAAAACATCCGTCAAACTCTTTTAAACTAACATTCATCTCATACTTTCCAAAATCAATAGTTATAACAGAAGAAATATCTTCCTTTATTAACAATTTCTTGTTAATATCATAATCAATCTTTAAAGAATCCTTAAAACAACTAATAACACCATCAGAAATTATACCAACAGTACTTATTTTATAATCATTTACACATATATATACATTAATTTTATCCATAAAAACCTCTTTTCGATAAGATTATAATATTAATTTATTAAAAAGTACATATTTTTCATAGATTTTTTCAAACTATTAAAGAGAAAATAGGTGAAAAAATGAAAAAAATAGCAAAAATAACATTAAAAATATTTATATATATTATTCTATTCTTTGTAATATGTAACATATTTGGATACATATACGCCCTTATAACACCAAAACTAGACATAAAAAGTGCAAACAAATTCTACCTATATGATAATAAACAACAACTAGTATTCCAAGGAAATGGTAATGAAGAATGGATAAACTTAAATGAAATGGGAACATATATAAAAGAAGCAACAATATCAGTCGAAGATAAAAACTTTTATAAACATAAAGGATTTGACTATCTAAGAATAACAAAAGCCATGTTAGAAAACATAAAACAAAAACAAATAGTTCAAGGAGCATCCACTATAACACAACAATATGCAAAAAATCTATTTCTAGACTTCTCAAAAAGTTGGAAAAGAAAATGGAAAGAAATGTGGATAACATTCGAACTAGAAACCCATTATACAAAAGATGAAATACTAGAAGGCTACTTAAACACTATTAACTATGGACACGGAATGTATGGAGTAGCAAACGCCAGTAAATACTACTTTGATAAAGACGTAAAAGACTTAACATTAGCACAAGCAGCAATGCTCGCAGGAATACCAAACTCACCAGCAAACTACTCACCAAAAGACAACTTTGAAAAATCAAAGATAAGACAAGAACTAGTATTAGAAAGAATGTATAAAAATAAATACATATCAAAAGAAGAATATGAAAGAGCTAAAAATGAAAAAATAGAAATATCAAAAAACAACAACAAAGACAATCTAACATCCCTACTATATTACTATGATGCAACCATGGAAGAACTATATAATCTAAAAGAAATACCAAAAAGCTATTTAGAAACAAAAGGAATAAAAATATACACATCACTAGATACAAATGCTCAAAAAGCACTCGAAGAATCAAATACAAAAATAACCGAAAAAAACTCTCAAACAGCAAAAGTTATGATGGACTCAAAAACCGGTGGAGTACTAGGACTAATCGGAGGAATAGACTATGGATACTCACAATACAACCGTGCAACACAAGCAAAAAGACAACCAGGTTCTACAGTAAAACCATTCTTATACTATAGAGCAATAGAAAAAGGATTTACTTCAACAACAAAATTCTTAAGTAATGAAACAACATTCAACTTCGACAATAACAAAACTTATTCTCCAAAAAACTATGGTAATATATATGCAGGAAAAGAAATAACTCTAGCAGCGGCACTAGCATATTCTGACAACATATTCGCAGTAAAAACACACCTTTTCCTAGGACAAGACGAATTAGTAGAAACACTTAAAAAAGTAGGAATAGAAGAACAAATAAAAGAACTACCATCAATTCCACTAGGAACATTCGAAACCAGTCCCCTAAGTCTAGCAACAGCATACTCAACCCTTGCAAATGAAGGCAAAAAAATAACACCACACTTCATAGAAAAAATCGAAGATATAAATGGCAACGTTTTATATGAAAAAAAATACAAAGAAGAACAAATTCTAGATCCTGCAATCACATTCATAATAAGTGAACTATTAACAGGATCATATGACAAAGAATTAGTAGACTACACTTATCCAACTTGCTATAGTATGATACCAGATCTAACAAAAAAATACGCCTTAAAAAGTGGAAGTACTGATACAGATTCGTGGATAATAGGATACACAAAAGACTACGTACTAGTATCTTGGACTGGATATGACGACAACAAAAACATAGAAAACAAAATAGTAGCAGATAATAAAAAATCATGGTCATATGCCATGGAAACATATCTAAAAGACAAAAAAAGCACATGGTATAAAATACCAAAAACAGTAATCGGAGTTCTAGTAGACCCCATAACTGGAGAACCTGCAGATCAAAACAGTAAACATAAAAAAATATTGTACTATATAAATGGTACAGAACCAAAAGGAGAAACCTATGATAAGAAAGAAAATGAAGAAAAACGCGATTGATATCAATCAAGAGTATTTATATTATCTAATGAACGACTTAGGACTATTAAACGAAAGTGAACTATATGATGCAAACATAACTAGCGAAGAATGGGAAAATCCAACTGAACAAACCCTAGATCGCCTTGAAATCTATAGAGAAAAAAGAAAAAAATAATTATCTATTTTTTTAAATACTAGCTATTAGAATATAGATATGAACAATAAAATTAAAAATTTAGAAATATTTTAAAAGTAAAAGATATTCTTAAAAATTCAAACATATTAAGAATATCTTTTTATCATTTTTTAGTAACTCTGTTTCCCTTTTCTATTTCTTCCTTTAATTCATCTACTATTTCATCTCTTCTCATCGATAACATTTTTGCTTTATCTACTATCTCTTGAGCAGTTGTTTCTTTATCAAAATAAATAGATACCCAATTACAATCCTCAAATAACTCACCATCTATTTCATCTGCAAGTATTTCAGCAGCTTTAATACTAAAATCTATACCCATTTCATTAAATGCTTGATCAATATTTATATTTCGTTCTTCTTTTTCTTTAAGATCAATGCGAAAAGATATATCTAATTTTAAGTGATCTTCGGCAATTTCACTAAGAAAAGCATTTTTATAGATTTTGATATTTTTTTGTAAGGTTTCTAATGCTAATTGATTTTCAAACTTATATAGATCTTTTACTTTCATAGAAGCTATTTCCTCAAAACTAGGATGTTTTCGTGCCTCATATTCTTTGTGAAGTTCTTCACGCAAATTATACATTTCCTTAATTAAATTTAATTGCTCATCATCAATTGTTATCAATTGAGCATCATTTTTATTTATATATGCTTTTGCAATTTTATATACATCCTCATCTGATGCAAATTTGTATTTTCCATCTTCTGTTTTCTTTACACCTGTTCTTATCATAAAGTCAGCAATTCTCAATAAATCAGGTTTTTGAAACTCAAAGTTAGAATCTTTTTCAATTTCAGAAATTATTAATTTTTCAAGTTCATATGATAACATTGAAGCTTTGTAAAAGATATCTATAATCGTAGTCATTTCTTTTGTTGAAAACACAGGTATATCTTTTTTCAAACATTTATTATCTTTCATATAATTTATTATACGATCACGCTCATTCAAAATATCTTCTTGCATCGATCTTGCACTATCAGAATGAGTAGAATTATTTGCATACGTTTTAATAGTCTCATATTCATTTATTTTCAAAAAATTTCTTAAACATTTTATAGGATCACCATCATAATAGCAAACTTTATAACCATTTAGATTTTCATTTTTCAACCTATCTTTTTCTTGTAATTTTACTAATATTACTGCTTCATTTGAAAGTTTTATACTCTCACCCGTCCAAGAATCACTAGGACTTTCATGCTCGATTTTATTTTTTATAGGTTTTAGTTGATCTACAATCATATAAATACGATCATCCCATGTACCCTCTCCTTTCGATGTATTTTGCACTCTATTGTTGATAGTAAAATGAAGAGTATGTCTGTGACTTATAATATTTACCTTTTTATTAACATCTCTGTATTCATAATCTCCTTCTTGTATTTTATCGCCATCATAATTTGTTAATAACATATGATTTTTTGGAAAAAGATTCGTGCAATGAACTAATACTTTTTTATCAATGTCTATATCTTCATATGATTTTTCTGTAAATTTTTCTACATAATCTTCATCTGTTATTACTAGTCTTTCATCTTCTTCTTTTACACATTTGTTAACTTTTTCACTTGCTAACTCTTTTTGATTTTGAATTGCTTTTACTTGATTTTGAATTGTTTTTACTTGATTTTGATTGTTTTCTAGCTCCTTTTCTAATTTTTGCTTTTCTCTTATTATCTTCTGAATTTCCAAATCATTTTTGTAACCCTTTCCTAATTTAAAACTTTTTAAAAATTTACTAATAATACCTACATTTTGGTTTTTTACTTCTAAATTTTCTATTTGTTTATCTAACTCATTCATTTCAGACTTTTGGTCATGAATTATCAGATATAACTTATTCAATAGTTCATTTCTGTTTTTTTCCTCATCTATTATTTTTTTTAATCTCTCTTGTTTTGATTTTTCTTCTTGTAACATAATATGAGGGTTGAAATCTTTTAACATAGTTTTACCTCCTACTTTATAACCAGTATAACATAAATTGCCTATTTTGTTCTATTTTATTGACTCATTTTTACACTTATTAAAATATTTACTAGTAAAAAAAATATTTTTACAATTTATCGCAAAAATATCTCAGGTTATTAACAATATCATTTTTTTATATTATCAATTATTTCAACAAGATCTCCATTCTTAAGCATAAATGCATTAGCATCATCCCTATCCAAATGAAGTTCAAAATATCCATTATCAATCTCTTTAATATGAACATCACCAAGAATACCAGGTTTTACCCCATCAACCTTAACACTATATAAATCATCAAGTAACCCAAACTTAACTCTGTCCTCATGAGAAATATGAATATGACGTGTGGCAATAATACAACAATCTCGAATTATTTCTCCTTTTTCTCCCACTATTGTAATATATTCACCACAAGAAGCATCCCCAGAACTTCTTACCTCTGGAGAAATCCCAAAAAAGTAAGCATCAGTTTTACTAATTTCAACTTGAGTATAATCTCTACAAGGTCCAAGAACAGCAACATCACAAATAACACCTTTATCGGTCTTCAAACAAACCCTTTTATTAGACTTATACTCACCAACTTGAGAAAGTTCTTTTTCACATTCCATTTCTGTATCAAATAACAACTCATAATCAAACCTTGACAAATGAACATGTCTATTCGAAACACCTACTTTAACTTTCAAAATATCATCTCCTAATTAATAAAAACACTATCAAAATAACAAATATAATAACAATCAAAACAAATATTTTTAACATTTCTGCAGAAGCAACATCATCCAATTTTCTAACCAACTTCTTTACATTTTTTTTATCATATAAAAGTTGATCATCCTTTTGCATCTCATTTATATTTTTATCAACATTATCAGTAAATTCAACCGGCATATCGTTAATTTCTAAAGTATCACCGTTAGAAGACACATTTACATACTTATTATTCTCATTAGTAGAAGACAATGTTTCAGCATCATTTGCATAAAGCATAACAATTTCATAAATAGCCTTGCTATCAAAAGCTTCTTCACTAGTGTATTCAAAAACAACCTTAGGAATCTTTTCACTAACATTATATCCCTTATAAAATAATTCAATAGAACGTTGTGAAGGATTACCATTTATTCTAATATTAAAAGTTTGATCATCTCTTTGATTACTTTTATAAAAATTAACATAATTTCTAAGGTCTGCAACTGAAGGATTTACAATTCTTTTAACATTATTCAAAGCTTCTTCATTAATTTTCTCTAATTGATTTCCATAAGTAAGAGTAGATTGAACAAATTTATCACTGAATTCTTGACCAACTTCCTTTTCTTTTTTCAAAGATTGATTAACATTATCAAGTTTATTATTTTCACTACTCAAATTGTTTATATAAGTCTGTTGCTTTGCCTGTGTATCATTTTCTTCATGTTGTTCTAAAGTATTAGCATTCAAATCAATTTTTCTATCATGTAAATTACTTTCAATATTCATAGAAGCCTGTTTTAATAACTCTTCACGTAATCTCACTTTTTTTCTATCATCAACTAAATTTTTTAAATCATTCAAAATAGTATCATAATAATCCTGAACATTTTTAGGCATTTCATACATATTATCAATAGTAAGCAACTTATCCAATGCTTCCTCCGGTGTATACTTATTGTCTGCAATATCTCTAATGATAGGATATGTACTCTTTTCAGGATCAAACAATTCCTTAAAATAAGATAGTTTTTTTTGAATTTCACTTATACTGTAAGCCATACATAACACCTCTATAATAAGTATAACATAAACAAAAATAAAGTACTATATAAAAAAATAAAACATACAATTAAGTGGTGATAAAATGAATAATAGTTATTATAATCCTGGTTTTAATACCAACCCAAATCAAAATCTAAACACAATTCCAACAGGAATAAGTGAAGATCTTCCAATGGAACAATCATATGTAGAAAACATCTTAAGATTAAACAAAGGAAAAGTTGCAAGTATATATATGACTTTTCCAGATTCAAACGAATATAGAGATAGAATATTCACCGGAGTCGTAGAACAAGCAGCAAGAGATCATGTTGTAATAAGTGATCCAAAAACTGGCAAATGGTATTTACTTCTATCAATATACGTTGATTTCATTGTATTTGATGAAGAAATAAACTATAAAGTAATTTAATCAAAAAGAAACTATTTTTGTAGTTTCTTTTTAAAATTAATGTAAATAATACTAAAAAATATGATATAATCTTTTTATAGGATTGGTGATAAAATGATATATATAATTATTATAATGACAATTATACTAGCATTACTAGCAATAGTATTTATAAAATATAAAAAATTAGAAGACCTTGAAAATGCAATAATAACTTGCGAAGACAACCTAGAAAACCATTTAAAAGAAAAAAACGAAATAATAAAAGAAGTAATAAAAGATATAAATGATGAAGAATTAAACAAATTTACATATAATGAAGAAGAAACAATTCATGAAAAAGAGGACAACCTATTTAACATAAGATGGGATATTAACAAATACTTGTTAGAAAATCCTAAAAAAAATAAAAAATTTAAAAAAGAAATAATAAAACTAAATGAAATTGATGATGACATCGAAGGATTAAAAGATTACTATAACGCAAACGTAATAAATTACAATGAAATATTCTTAAAAAAACCTATGAACTTAATATATAAACTACTAAAATTCACTCAATACAAATCATTTAAACTTAGAAAAATAGATGATTATGAAATATTAAAAAATTAGTCTATAGAAAAATCTATTGGACTAATTTTTTTTGATATCAAAAACTCATTAGCTTTAGAAAACGGTCTACTTCCAAAAAAACCATTATAACAAGAAAATGGCGAAGGATGTACAGATTCAAGTATCAAATGATTAGGATTTGTAATAAACTTCTTCTTACTTCTTGCATAACTACCCCATAAAATAAATACAACAGGTACATCACGTTCATTAATCTTTTGTATAACTGCATCAGTAAATAATTCCCAATTATACTTTTTATGAGACAAAGGACTATCCTTTTCAACAGTAAGGATACTATTTAAAAGAAAAACACCTTGCTTCGCCCATTTAGACAAATTACCACTCTCTGCAACTTCATAACCTAAATCATCATGCAACTCCTTATAAATATTTAAAAGTGAAGGTGGCTTTCTAATTCCATCATTAACAGAAAAAGAAAGTCCCATAGCCTCACCCTCTCCATGATAAGGATCTTGCCCTAAAATAACAACCTTTACTTGATCATAATCAGTATATTTAAAAGCATTAAAAACATCATCAGCTTTTGGATAAACAGTATGTATTCTATATTCATTACGTATATCACTAACTAACTTTTTAAAATACGGTTTAGAAAACTCATCACAAAGAACAACATCCCACTTTTTATTAAGCATAATACTACCTCCAAAAATATTTTACAACAAAAAACAACTAATTACTAGACCTAACCTTCTTAACCACAACATCCCTAAGCATAAATATAGAATAAGTATTTATAATAGTAAGCAATCCCACAAAAATATCAATAGTTCTCCAAACAATATAAGATGAAACAATGCCTCCTACAAACAAAGACAAAACTGTAACAATCTTAAGAATATTTATTAACAATTTTTTGTTAGTAAGTCCTTTTAAATTACTAAGAGCATAATAATATACAGTTATAATCGTAGAAAAGGCAAATAAAACTAAAATAATAAGCAATAAAACCTCTCCAATATAACCAAAATGATAATTAAAAGCATACTTAGTAAGTTCAATTCCATTCATCGAAGAAAACACTCCATAGTCGCTAGTAGCAATAATTAAAGTCGTAACAAAAGAAACAATAAAACCTATAAAATAAGTAGAAACAATTCCAGTATTTCCTTGTTTAATAAAATCAGTATTACTACTAGTTCCACTTATCATTGCACTAGTACCAACACCAGCCTCAGTCTGAAAAATACCTTTTTGAATACCAATAAGCATTACATACAAAAAACCACCAGACATTGATTTAACATCAAATGCACTATAAAAAATATTAAAAAACAACTCCGGAATAAAAGAAATATTTTTCACAAACACTATCAAACCAATAAATAAATACATAAACATCATAATTGGAAAAATCTTATTACAAAGATTAGAAACAGTCTTAATTCCCTTTAAAAAAACAAAACAAGACAATATTGTTATAATAAAAGAAACTACTACAATATTTATATTATACATATCTTCAATCAAAGAAACCATAGTATTATTTTGTATTGCTATAAACCCAGTCGAATAAGAAACAATAGCCCAAATAGCATATAAAAAGGCAAGCTTCTTCTTTTTAAGACCATATTTAATATAATAAAAAGGTCCTCCTTGACACCCATTATTGTCAACTTTTTTATATATAGTTGACAAAATGTTCTCCACAAAACAATTAATAGAAGTTAAAAATGTAATAACCCATATCCAAAAAACTGATCCTAATCCCCCATAATAAATAGTAAAAGCAATACCCGCTAAAGAACCAACTCCTATTTTCGAAGACAAAGACATAATTAAACTATCCTTTGCACTAATATCATTATGACTCTTCTCTGTTTTAAGACAAGACAACACTTTAAATAATTTGAGCTGAACAAACTTAAGTTTAAAAGTAAAATAAATACTAGATAAAAAAAGAAAAGAAACTGCAACAGCCCAAATAAGTTTATTAATAAGTTCCATAACATCACCAATTAATTATATGAAAAAAAGTAGGAATTAACCTACTTATGATATTTTTCATTATTAATTATCTTAAAACTACGATAAATTTGTTCAAGTAATAAAACTCTAAACAACTGATGAGGAAAAGTCATCTTAGAAAAAGATATTCTTTTCTTAAACAAACTATATATTTCATCATCAAACCCATTTGAAGATCCTATTATAAAAGTAATATTACTATTATAAGAAAGCTCATCATTAATAAAATCAGAAAACGAAACACTTGAATACTCAATGCCATTAACATCAAGCAAAACAACATTATCTTTTTCTTTAATATTTCTTAGTATAACATCCTTCTCTTTAGCTAAACAACTCTTAACATCAACATCACTACAATCAGGAATTTCAATCAAAGAAATCTTAGTATACTTACTAAGTCTTTTAAGATACTCAGAAACAGCATCCCTAAAGTACTTTTCCTTTAACTTTCCAATACAAATAATCTTTATCATTAAATAACTACCTCTTCCAATGCTTCAAACTGTTTAGCAACAAGAATTTCTATATCATCATTCAAACCATTACGCATAATATCATATACAAGCTTACTATCATTATTTTCCAAAGACAAATGAGCAAGTATAACACACTTAGTTCTAGAACCAACAAGACCTTTCAAATAAGTAAGAGCTTGTTCATTAGATAAATGCCCTTCATCACTAAGTATTCTCATTTGTAAATAAAATGGTTTAGAACTATGCCTTAACATATCAACATCATGATTACTTTCCATAATATATATATCCTTATTACCAATTTCTTCTAAAACATTCTTATTAATATAACCAGTATCAGTAATATAAACAAGCTCTTTATCACCATCACTAATAATCATTCCACAGCAATAACTATCATGAGACAAATCAAACAATTTCAAAGAAGTATCTCCAATACTAAACTGTCTTTCATTATTAATTTTATCATAAGACACTAAATTTCCAAGATCAGCCATAGTATAAACAATAGGATTCTTTTTCAATACAGATTTAAGTCCTCCGATATGATCTTTATGAGTATGAGTAATAACAACAATATCAATATTAGGAGTATCTCCACCTAATCTTTCAGAAATATTTTTATATGTTAGTCCTGCATCTATTAAAATATTACAAGAAGCAGTCTCAACAATAGTAGCATTACCACGAGAACCACTTCCAATTACTCTAACCTTCATTAATAAAGTGAGAATGGGTTGACAACAGAACCATTTCTATACACAGCATAATGAAGATGCGTTCCAAATGAAAAACCTGAATTTCCCATAGTTCCTATAACTTGTTTTTTAGATACAACTTGACCAACACTAACATTAACACTATTTAAATGGGCATACAAAGTTACCACACCATTTCCATGATTAATTTCAACATAATTACCATAATTAACAACACTCGTATTATTACCATAACCAGTAGCAATTTCAGTAACAGTACCACCTTGAGCAGCATATATTGGAGAACCAAGACCAGTACACGAAATATCAAGCGCATAATGTCTTTCATAAGAACGATACTCAGCATAACTAGATGTTAAACAATAACCACTCTTAGTAGGCCATGCCCAGTAACCATCTGGTGCACTATAATTAATTGAACCAATATAACTTCCACTCCAAGTAGTACGTTTAGTACCAACCTTAACAATCTTATCAACAGGTTCCTTTAATACTTCAGAAGAAACCCCAACAGCACTAACTATAAAACCATTCTTTCTTTGTACTTTTTTAGTAACCTTTTCTACACCATTTTCACCCTTCTTAACAGTTTTAGATTGTCCTACATACATAGAACTATCCTTTTGTTCAATAGTATCATACTTAATAGTTTGTTTAGCAACTTCATGTGTAACTTCAGTAACAGTAATTTGAGGCTCAATCAAATTAACAACTAGTTCTTGTCCCTCATATAAAAGAGCATCCTCACCAGATAAATCATTATTAGCAACCAATAATTCTTTTATATTAAGTTTATTAGCCTCTGCAATAGATACCAATGTATCACTAGCCTTACATTTATAAGTCTTTTGCTTATCTAAATTACCAAATATTAAATACTTAGTAAGTTCCTTTGTCGCAGAAACACTATCATGATCATAAAAGATCTTTTCATTAACAGGAACTCTTCCCTTTTTTATAGTAATCTCATCCTCAATATAAACATTTTCAATAATAGTTCCTTCATCCACTATATCTTGTTGTTGTTCCCTAAGATAAGCATCATACTTATCCTTATCAACAAACGATCTAACAGTCTCATTTATTGAATCAGTAAAAACATTTTTATTAAGTACATAAAGCTTCAAATCATTATCTTTCTTCTTTATAGTGATAATATAACCATCAATAGTAAAAGCCTTTTCATTAGAAATCTTATTATAAACCTCAGAAACAGAAGAAATTTTTTCATTATAAGTAATTTCTTTTTCAATCTTTAAATTATTAGGTTCATATACTCTAGAAACATTATACTGTTCCTTTATAGCATTTTGCTTTTCATTTATATAAGATTCAAACTCACTCTTAGACTTAATAAGTCCAATAGACTTACCCTCTAAATAAACACGATAAACATCTTGTGCTTCATAATAAACATCTTTAGTATTATCAACAAAAACAAGTCCAATTGCAAGAACAAAAGCTAAAAAAACTGTAAAAATTGCACTAGTCTTATTCACTCTTATCACCAACCTCTTTAATATCATTAGTATAATTCATAAAAGATTGAGTATTCTTTTTAAAAAGTAACTCAGCAGTACCAGTACTACCATTCCTATTCTTACGCAAAATAACTTCTATTTTACTAATATTATCCGGAGTACTAACCTCTTTATTATGATAATCATCACGATACAAAAATGCAACTATATCAGCATCTTGTTCAATTTGACCAGATTCCCTTAAATCACTAAGTATAGGTCTTTTATCCTCACGAGCCTCAAGCGCACGAGACAACTGAGCCAAAGCAAGAATAGGTATTTGAAGTTCCAAAGCAAGAGCCTTAAGAGCACGTGATATTTCAGAAACTTCTTGTTGCCTTTGACCAGAATATCTACTCATTCCATTAATTAATGTAAGATAATCAATAACAATAAGTGCTAAATTAGGATCTTGTGCTTTAACCCTTCTTGACTTAGCCTTTATGTCACCCACTGTAATATTAGTAGTATCCGCTATATAGATATTCGTATCAGCAAGAGTAGCCATAGCACTAGTTACTCTAGACCAATCCTTATTTTCTAAATTACCATTCTTTAATTTAAAAGCTTCAATTTGCCCAACTGATGCAATCATACGTGGAACAACTTGCTCAGCCAACATTTCAAGAGTAAAGATAATAACAGACTTCTTATCATTAATAGCAACATTTTGTGCAATATTAAGAGCAAGAGCAGTCTTACCAACTGATGGACGAGCCGCTAAAATAATAAGCTCTCCTGGATGAAAACCATCAGTCAACTTATCAATATCAATATAACCAGAAGAAAGTCCACTAATCTTTCCTTTATTAGCAGCAAGCTTTTCCAAATTAGTTTGAACATTAGTAAGAACCTCAGGCATATGCTTAAAATCAGTAGCCTTTCTATCTTTTACAACTTCCAAAATCTTACTTTCAGCTTTATCCAAAGTCTCTTCCAAATTATATTCATTACTATATCCTAAAGAAGCAATGTCAGTAGCACTATCAATAAGTCTTCTTAAAACACTTTTTTCCTCAACAATATTAATATAATAAGAAACATTCGAAGCAATCGGAGTTTGTTCCATAATCTCAGTTATATACTCAACCCCACCAACCGCACTAAGTAAACCTTGATCTTTTAATTCATTAGTAAGTGTTGTAAAATCAACCGGAATGCCATTATCATATAATTTCTTAATAGCATTAAAAAGCTTGCCATGTTTATCTAAATAAAAACTTTCAGGAGCCAAGCTCTCTATTGCTTCAACAATTGCACTCTTAGAAAGTAACATTGCTCCAATAACAGATTGTTCAGCTTCTATATTTTGTGGTATTTCTCTATTCACCATATCACCTACTTCTTCAATTCAACTCTTACAATAGCAAAAATATCTTTATACAAATCTATTCTAACTTCATGATAACCCAAACTACTAAGTGGACTATCTATAACAATTTGATTCTTAGAAATATTATACTTATCAAGTTTATCTTTAATTTGCTTAGCAGAAACACTTCCAAAAACCTTATCTCCCTCTCCTGTTTTAACAACAAAAGAAATTTTTTCACCTTCAATTTTATTTTTCATATCAAGAGCCATTTTTCTATTATAATCATCAAGTTCTTTTTCCTCTTTCTTTTGTTTATTTAAAATACTCATATTAACATCATTCTTTTTAACAGCATAACCATTCTTAATTAAAAAGTTTTGAGCATATCCATCTTTTACTTCCTTAATTTCTCCCTTTTTACCTTGATTCTTTAAATCTTTTATAAATATAACTTGCATAATCTCACCTCTTTATAAGTTTAAGAATTTTATTTTCAACATCATCTATTTCAGCATTTTCAATAACAGCAGCACCTTCGTTCTTGTTACCACCGCCACCAAAATTAGCCATAAATTTATTAACATCAATCTTATCAATAGATCTAGCACTTATTCCAATAACATCATCATCTATCTTAGCAGTAACTACACAACTCTTAATATCTTGAAAAGTAAGTAAAGAGTCTGCAACCATTGCTATATCCTTTCTAGAATATATGTCATTAGACTTATCAACAACAACTGCAAAGTCATTATACATAGTAGTCTTTTCAATCAACTTAACCTTTCTCAAATAACTATTAAAATCATCTTTTAATAACTCTTGAGATTGATTCATATCAGCATTATTACTAAGTAAATAATAACAGTAAAAGAAAGTCCTACGATTAAGCTTATAACTAAGTCCATTAGTATCCAATATAATTCCAGACAAAAGCAATGTTGCATACATCTTTGGTATCTTTACCCTAAACTTTCTAAGCAACATAGAAACAATTTCAGAAACACTACTAACAGTCCTATCAATATATAAATAATCAGTATCAATAGTATCACTATTAGTATCATGATGATCTATTATAATAACTTTAGAATAAGAAGATATTTTATCTAAACAAATAAGTTTTTTCTTGTTAACATCAAGTATAACAATTAAACTCTTATCATCAATTAAATCATCAGCGGCCTTACTATCAATAAAATTAATACCCTTCATCTTTTCAAGAGCCTTATTTATTCCATAATCAAATTCCTTATCATCACTAACTAAATAAAACTTTTTCTTATACTTTTTACATATTAAAGAAAAACCAAGAACTGATGCAAAAGCATCCATATCCATATTGTTATGTCCAAGAATAAAAATCTTTTTTGATAAAAACAATTCTTTAGCCAGAATTTTTTTTAAACTTTTAAAATCCATAACTCCTCCTTGTCCACTCTATTATACTATATTTTTTATCATATGTCATTTACAAAGAAAAAAAATAAACAATTTCTTGTTTATTTTGTAAATGGTAATAAAGCAATCATACGAGCTCTTTTAATTTGTTCAGCAATATATCTTTGATGTTTAGCACAAGCTCCAGTTACACGTCTAGGTAAAATTTTACCTTTTTCATTAACATATTTTTTAAGTATTTCTACATCTTTATAATTAATTTGTTTACCAGCACACATGTAACAAACTTTTTTTCTTTTTCTATAAAATTCTGCCATAATTTTCCTCCTTCTTAGAAAGGCAATTCATTGTCTCCAATTTTAATTTCATCACCAAAATCTTTGAATGGATCATCCACTACATTTGTAGTTTGATTATTACCAAAATCATATGGTGTTGCCTCATTATTTACTGGAGCAGATTGATAATTATTTTGTGAATAATTATTTTGAGTAGGAGCATTACCTCTTTGTTCACGACTAGCTCTAGATTCAATAAAATGAACAGCATCTGCTACAACTTCAGTAACATATCTTTTTTGACCATTTTGATCATCATAAGATCTTGTTTGAATTCTACCTTCAACTGCGATTTGACTTCCTTGATTAATATAATTTTTAACGTTTTCTGCTTGTTTACCCCAAACAACAACAGGTATAAAGTCAGCTTCTCTCTCACCACTTTGATTAGTAAATTGTCTATTTACAGCAAGAGTAAAAGATGCAACCGCTCTATTACTTGAAGTATATCTTAATTCAGGGTCTCTAGTTAATCTACCAATTAAACATACTTTATTCATAATTTACCTCATTAATCTTCTAATTTTACTACTAATGCACGAATAATATTTTCGCTAATATTAACGATATGATTAAACTCATCTATTGCATCTACTGTAGCTTCAACTGTGAAAAGGAAATAGTAACCTTTTTTATGTTTTTTAATTTCATAAGCTAAATCTCTTTGACCCATGTCTTTAACTTCTAAAACATTACTATTAAACTTTTCAAATGTTTCCTTTACATCATCAGCAACCTTTTTAATAGCAGCTTCATCAAGAGTAGGCTTAACAATAAACATTATTTCATACTTTCTCATTTTTTGCACCTCCTTTTGGACTCTGGCCTTTAACAAAGGCAAGGAGTAACTTAATACTCGCACATATTATACCAATAAATTATATGTTTTTGCAAGTGTTTTTATAGAAAAATTAGCAATTGTCATCAATATTACACTTATTAATAAGATTAGCAATATAAACAAGTTGCTTCTTTGTACCTATTTTACAAGTAGTAAGTACCAAAACATTTTTCATTTTTTCTCTTTTTATAACTATAGAACTATTCCTACTTTCCTCATAAAAAGAAGAAACTTTATAAACATATTTGTTATCAGAATAATAAACATTTACAACATCACCAATCACAAGCTCATTAAGTCTTTTAAAATACGCAGTATTAACATTACCACTATGAGCAGCAAGGATAAGAGTACCTCCAATAACATCAGGCATATCAGAAGGAGAAATTATAGTAACATTTTTATTCACATCATTTAAATCAGAATCAAAAGAATAAAACTTTCTATCTAAATCAATTTTATCAATTACAATTTTCCCAATAGCCTCATCCAAAGAAGAAACAGGATTATCAACACCATCAACTTTCATAACAGAAAACAAAGGAATAGACTCATCATAATAAATAAATTTCACATCAACAAAAATATTAGAATAAGTAAGAAAAAGAAATAAAAGTATTAATGATACAAAACTTCCTCTAATATTTTTTAACATAGTAAATCACCACACAAAGACTAACAGCAAAAAATATCAAACACACTTTAACTATAAATGAAAAAGAAACTTCTCCTGTATCAGGAACTTTTACAAGCATATTATTAGTCATATTAATCTTAATAACTTCATTTTCATCCTTTATTTCAAAACAATTAGGTTTATCATCAAGTTTATATCCAGAAGGAGCAAGAGACTCATAAATACAATAAGTACCAGCATCCAAATTATCTAATCGAATCATACCATCATTATCAGTCTTACCATCATAAACTAACTTATCAAAATCTTTAAAATATATCTTAAAATAAGCATTAGACAATCTCTTAAGACCACTACCATCAGTTTTTATAAATAGTAATTTGCCTTTTTTTCTCTCGTTAGATATTTCAACATCAATTACTTTTCCATCCGAATCAACATCAAAATAAACCTTATCTAAAGACAATTTATAATACTTTGGAGCAACCTTTTCTATCAAATAATATTTTCCAATCTTAACATTATCAAAGATCAGCATCCCATCATCATCAGTTTTACCACTAAAAACCATCTTATCATTATAATCATATACTTCGATAAAAGCATCAGAAAGTTTCAAATCTAAACTCTTATCAACTTTAGTAAATATAACTTTGGAAGGACGTAAGTTTTCAAGTTCATAAACATATTCTTTTTCCAGAGCAACATTAACATTAAAATCTTTAACAAAATTATAACCATCAGCACCACTAATCTGAGAAATACTATATTTTCCATATGGTAAAGTAGCAAAAGCAACTCCATCTGTATTTGTACACATCTTTGAAACAAAATTAGAACTAGAATCTTTAATTTCAAAACATGCATTACTTTCTGAAACTAACTCCTCACCAGTACCACCCTTCTTTTTCTTAATTATAATCTTGCCATTTATAACCTCATCAGAAACATCAATATCAACATTCAAATGATCTTTATCAATAACAACATCATAAACCTTATCATTTTTTTTATACCCAACTGGAGCTTTAACCTCTTTAATCTTGTAACTTCCATAATCTAAAAACAACTCCCCAAATCCTTTATCATTAATTGTAATCTTACCAACCGATTTACCATTTAAATCAAAAACTTCATAAATAGCGCCAGCTAACTTAGCATCTCCTTGAGCTTTAAAAGAATTATTTAAAGAATCAATCTTATTTAATTTAACAGTACCACCCGTTACTTCAACATCAAAACTAAAACTAGGAATACTAGGATTACCAACAGAAATAATATCCTGATAATTAGAACTAGCAAAAAGAGCAAAAGATTCACTAGTTCTTGAAGACTTTTTATAAGTTAATTTATCACTACCTATTTTAATCGCAGTAATCTTGAGCTTATTACCATTTCTTGTAACTTTAATATTTTTCGAAGAACTAACTAAATTATAATTAGATAAAACCTTATTAGTATCATTAATATCTATAGATTCACCCAATTTAATTTTATACTTTTTTGAAGCAAAACTAGGTTTTGCTAAATGTTCTTTAACTAACTTATTAATCTCAGCAACTTCCTTACTATAAAGACTTTTATTAGGACTAGCATTTCTACTAGATTTAAAAGTCCAAGTAAGATCAGGCCTCATAATTCTCCATATCATAACTTGCGTAATACCATACCATTTTTTAGCAGTATGATCAACATTATTGTCTTTATATCCATACCCATAATATGCAATAAGTTTAATCTTATCAAACTTACTAGTAGTAAGCTTAGAGTTATTAATTATATTCTTATCACCAGTTATCATTGAATGACTCCCTTTTGAAGAACCATCTAATTTAGTTTCTGGTTCAATACAATAATAAACTCTATTATCAACACTAGACTTTATCATCCAACTATTATAATCCATGAGATTTAAACCTTCATCCGCAAAAATAGTAAAGCCAGAATTAGGATGATGCACCTCATATAGCTTTCCATTATAAGAAGCAGCATCAACCTCTAAAAAAATAATAAAAAATAATAAAACTAAAAACATTCTCTTCATAAAACACCTCCTAACTATTCAAAGAATAATGTTCTTACACAAACACTATATACTATTAAAACTGACTTGTAAAATGGCACTTTTTAAAATTTCACCACTAAAAATAATACCAAAATTAAAATTTGAACAAAAAAAAGACATTTAAGTTACAAAAAATGTATTCCCAATACATTTTTAACAAACTTCAAAGTAACAAAATATCTATTTTTATTAAAATGAAAAAAATTAGAAAATTTTACTTTTCTAATTCTTTCTTCAACTCATCTTTACTCATTTTAGTATATCCTTTAATTCCCTTTTCCTTGGCAAGAGATTTAAGTTCATCTAAAGCATTATCATCTTTTTCCTCTTTTTTTACTTCTTCATCTTTCATTTTACCATTTTCTACTAAATAATCAATTTGTTCTTTAGTAAGAGTTTCATATTTAACAAGATTTTCTGCAATTAAATCAACAAGCTTCATATTATTCTTAATAATGTCTTCAGTTTTCTTATAACATTCATCTATTATCTTTCTAATTTCCTTATCAATTTCAAAAGCAACTTGATCTGAGAAGTTTCTAGATTTATTATAATCTCTGCCTAAGAAAACACTAGATTCATTTTGTTCCAATTGCATTGGTCCAAGTTCACTCATACCATATTCACAAACCATAGCTCTAGCTATCTTAGTAGCACGTTCAATATCATTTGAAGCACCAGTTGTAATATCATCAAATACCAAACTTTCAGTAACACGACCAGCAAGTAAAGTAGAAATAGTTTCTAAAAGTTCTCTCTTAGTAGTATGCATTCTTTCATCTTCACTTTGGATATTAGTATACCCACCAGCCATACCACGTGGAATAATAGTAACTTTTTGAACAATATTAGATTGTTCAAGCTTCAATCCCGCAACAACATGACCAGCTTCATGATAAGCAGTAATCTTTTTATCCTCTTTAGTAATATTTCTTGAAGTTTTAGCAGGCCCCATTAATACTCTGTCATGCGCCTCATCAATTTCAGTCATAGTAACTTCATTTTTATCACGTCTAACCGCAAGAAGTGCAGCTTCGTTAAGTAAGTTCTCCAAATCAGCACCAGAAAAACCAGAAGTTCTCTTAGCTAGATTATCCAATGTAACATCCTTAGCTAAAACTTTATTCTTAGCATGTACACTAAGTATTTCTTTTCTTTCATTAAAATCAGGTAAAGAAACAGTAACTTGTCTATCAAACCTTCCTGGTCTAAGAAGAGCAGGATCCAAAACATCAGGCCTATTAGTCGCAGCAATAATAATTATTCCCTCATTAGCACCAAATCCATCCATTTCTGTAAGCAATTGATTTAAAGTTTGTTCCCTTTCATCATGTCCTCCACCTAAACCAGTACCTCTTTGTCTACCAACAGCATCTATTTCATCAATAAATATTAAACATGGAGCAGTTTGTTTAGCCTGCTTAAACATATCTCTCACACGACTAGCACCAACACCTACAAAAAGTTCCACAAAATCAGAACCACTTATATAGTAAAATGGTACATTAGCCTCTCCTGCAACTGCACGTGCAAGTAAAGTTTTACCAGTCCCTGGAGGACCAACTAATAAAATACCCTTCGGTATTCTAGCACCAAGTTTTTGAAATTTCTTTGGATTCTTCAAAAAATCAATAAGTTCTTTAACTTCAACCTTTTCTTCTTTTAAACCTGCAACGTCATCAAAAGTCACTTTATTTTTATCAGTATGAAGTTTTGCTTTACTCTTTCCAAAATCAAAAGATTTAGAACCGTTCCCTACTTGTTTTGATAAGAAATAAAACGCAAGTCCAACCAATATTATAAAAGGTAACACATTAACAACAATCATAAGCAAAGAACTATTTTCTGGATTCTTATCAGTAGTAACCTTTAAACTATTTTTCTCAGCAATATCAACTATATTTGATATTATGCTATCAGAATAAGGAACATCAACAACAAAAGTTTCTTTATCTTGATAATCAGACAATTTACCTTTTATTTCATAAACAGAAGAATTAGAACGTGGAACGACAGTAAGTTCTGTTATACTTCCCTTATTCAAGTTATCAATAAATTCATCATATGTAAATTTATGTTCTTTAGCAGAAAAAACGTTAAATAAAACAAAAATTAATGCAAAAAACATAAATATAGATATGTATTGAAATACATTTCTTTTAGTATTATTTTTCATAAAAATTTCCTCCTTTTCATTTATACCATAATATTATATCACACTTTTTATTTTTTGGAATATCAAACTTAGATTTTTTAATACCAGGTATCCATAACACATTATCATTAGAATCAACCACAATAGGCCAACTATCTCGTTCAGCAATTGGAATCTTAGAATCAATAAAAATATCTTTTACTTTTTTTGTTCCATTCATATTCTTAACACACATCTTATCACCAGATCTTCTGGTTCTAACAATAATGGGCAAAAATATATCCTCGCTACTTAATCTGCAACAACAATTATCATTTTTATCTAAAAATGAAACTCTTTCTATAGTTTTATTGTTAGGTAATAAAACACTATTTCCAAGCTCAATTTCATAATTATCTATTTGTTTAGTTTCAAAATCAATATATAATTTACCATATTTCTTAACAACCTTAACATTATTAGGAAGGTTAACAAAACCATTAGATTTATTTGAGTTAATAAGATTTATAACCAAATCAACATGGACATCATTTATAAGAATCATATCATCTTGATAAAAATCTTCAAGCATTAAATAAATAATTTTAGTTTTAAAAATATCTTCAGCCTTTTTAAATTCAATAATATCCAAAATATGATCATTATAAACCCTATCAATCATACTCTTAATTTGTTCGTTAATATAGTTATCATACATTATTAAAGTATTACTATACTTCAAAAACTTCTTATGAACATTTTTATCTTCATTCTTAAGAAATGGCAATACTACTCTTCTATACCTATTTCGAGTATGAATATCCATAAAATTAGTTTTATCAATCACATAATCTATGTTATTTTTATTATCATAAGAAATAAGTTCATCTTTAGTCGCAAAAATAAGCGGACGAATAATTCGATAGAATCCCTTATCAACATCCATTTTAAATCCACTATAACCAGATAAATTAGAACCTCTAACAATCTTCATCAAAACAGTTTCTATCAAATCATCTCCATGATGAGCAGTCATTAAATAATTAGCACTATATTTTTTTACTATCTCTTCAAAAAAATTATACCTAATATTTCTAGCCTCATTTTCAAAATTATCCTCTCCATAATTTTCAATAGTCATTCCTTCAAAAACTATATTTTTAGAAGCACAATAACTTTCTAACCATTTCATTTCATCATAACTTTCATTCCTAACATTATGATTAACATGACAACAAATAATAGAAATACCAATATTATCTCTGTACTTCATTAACATATTAAGAAGAGCCATAGAATCAGGCCCTCCAGAGCAACCAACAACTACAATATCGTCATTTTTTAAAAGATTATCTAAATATAAAAAAACTTCATTCATAAAAATCACCACATATATAATATATTTATTTATAAAAAATTTCAACGAAAAAATAATAACAAAGTTATTATTTAATTCTAATAATATATTCTCCTTCACCTGAATACATAAACTTTTCCCTAGCATATTTAGCAATATAATCAGGATCTTGTAATTTATTAACTTCAGATTTTAATGTTTCTTCTTCTTCTTTAAGACTAACTAAAGTTCCAGAAAGTTCTTTTTGTTCTTTCTTAAGTTCAACAACATTCTTAAATGTTCCACCAATATAAGTAATAACAAAGAAATTAGTGACTAAGCAAAAAACAGTAATTAAAAAAGCACGTTTAAAATTAGTTTTAACTTTTCTTCTTTTTTTCGCCATTATTCTAGTCACCTACCTTCTACCATAAATAATAGCAAAAGACAAGAAAATATTCAATAAATTAGACAAAAAAACACTAAAGTTTACACTTTAAATGTCTAATAATAAATTTAATAATAAAATATGAAATAATTATTCCAAATAAAAAGAAAAAAGCATAATAAAGATTTAAAATACCACTATTTATATTAATAACAATTAATATAAATATAAAAGTATAAAATAACATAAAAACTAAATTATATAAAAATCTAAAAAAAATCTTATAATGAAGCAATCTTTTTTTTAAAAGTAAAAATATCAAGCAAAAGAAAAAACTATAAAATAAAATAAAAAGAAAAGTATAAACCTGAACTTTTAGACTCATTTAAAAACTTTTTCAAAAAATGAAGATTGCTTATTTGACTTTTTTAAATCTTCTATATAACTCATACTAATTACCAAACCTTTTATAGATACTATACCATCCTTAGTATCTAACCTTATAAGTTCAAGATTTTCTCCCTTAATAGCTAAATATCCCATATTAGTTTCAAGTAAAAATTCCTCATCATCAAAACTATCAATCTTTAAAACTCCAGTAATATAAATACCATTTCTCTCATTAATACTAATACTATGACTATAACTTATATTATCTTTCATACTATTCCTCCTAATCAATAATATGAAAAAAACTAAAAAATATGAAAAAAACACACCAAAAGGTGTGTAAGATACTATATTATTCAGCAGTTTTATATGCTTCTAAAATAGCTTCTTCAAATAATGCACGAGTTTCAGGATTAATTGGATGTGCTATATCACGATATCCACCAGTTGAAGTTTTTCTACTAGGCATTGCTATAAATAAACCATTATCTCCTTCAATTATACGGATATCATGAATTGCAAAACAATCATCAATTAAAACTGATGCAATTCCTTTCATACGAGATCCTTCTTTTTCAACTTTACGTACATTTACTGATGTAATTTTCATCTTTTAGTTCCTCCTTTTATGAAGCCAACCGCTCCTAATATTATTGTATATTATAGAAAATAAAAAATCAATATTATTTACAACATTTTACCAAATATTGTAAACAACAAATGTAATAAAAATTAAATACTTAAGAAATTGAAATGAGTTCAATGTTACCAATTAAAACATCAGAATAAGAAAAGGATTTAACTATGCCATTAGAACATTTTATCAAAAAAACAAATTTATAAGTACTAGTTATAACACCATAAAATTTTTCAGTCTGATTTCTAGCACCATTAACTTTAAACAAATATTCCTTACCAATACAAGAAGTAATATTATTTCTAATCTTTTCTATTGTCATCTAGGATACCCCACATACATAGTACCATTAGTTATAATACCACCTATGCCATCTGTACCATATTTAGTTTTTTGTAAAATTTCGAGTAAATCTATAGGTTTATTTTTATTTGACAAACTTACACTGCTTGCAATAATTGCAGGATCAAGAGCATGTATATTTATTCTCTTTGGACTACTAGCAAAATTAGCTCCCACTCTAATTAATTCTTCATAATTTGATTGACAAGCACCAGCTATTATAATAAGTTTCTCATGATCGTTTTCATACTTTCTAGCATTAATAACAGTCTTAATAAAATTAATACTATTTTTATAATTAGAATTACTTAAAATATCAATATCATTTTTATCATAATAAGCATCATGACCAGTAATAACAAGTATATCAGGATTGGTTTCATTCAAATGCTCAAGAATTTGGTTAGGCATATCTCTTTCATTTACTACTACTCCATATGACAATATATTAAGTTTTTTATATAAATTCATACATCGTTTTAAATAATCATCATCGGCATCAATATGCAGAATTTTACCTGGTAAATAAAAGTACTCATCCCTATCCAACTCAGAAAAAGAAATCATTCGATCAGTCAATTTATCATCATCTAAAATCAGATCGTTCTCACAATTATTACAATGAACTAAATCTGAAACATTAGCATCAGCCATTAATCTCACATTAAGACCCTTTAAAATAACTACATCATTAGAAATACTAACAATTTTAAATACAGTATCATTATTATGTGATTTTCTAGTAACTAAATCACCAACATTAAAAAGCATATAATCATCTCCAAAAAATTATATGCTAAATACCAAATAAAATAACTTAAAAATTATTTATAACCTCTCTTGATTAGTTTTGCATGTACAACAACACGCTTATTATTATTAGAACAAGTACTAAGTGTAAGAATTTTATCACTAGAACTTACATTAACTTCAAAACTATGAATACTTCTACCCTTAATAGTTTTTAAAAAATCAGAATAATCAGAAGAACTAGGAAAATCAATAGTCAAATAATAAGTTTCTACGGGAACTTTATAAACAGAAAAAATTTGCCACATTGTATTTTCGGTCTGAGTCGATAATCTAATAATATGATTATTCTTATTATTATACCAATTGCTACTAAGAACATTATGCAAAGAACCAAACATGGTTTTATCTAATCTAGAATGCCCATAAATAATATTATTTTTACTAGAAAAATCTTTATTGTTTCTATAATCTAAAAATAGCCACCCAGCATCGTTCCAACTTTTGTCAAAAGCGTGTGTCAAATAATATTTATTATCCTTTGTTTGCATGAATGGATAATTAATATTAGTATTATTAACATTAATCCAACCAACAGTATCTTTATTTTGATTAATAAGTTTATCAATATCAACATCAATCAAAGGCATTTTGATAAATTGCCAATAACTATTATCCTTATCATTTTTTAAAGATTTGTCTTCAACAACTTCAGTATTTTTATCATCATCAATCATTTTAACTTCAGTATTTTTACTTATATCTTCAGAAAGTTTTAAAATATCATTATTATCATTACTCCAAAAAAATATTTGAAGCAAACTTATAATAAGACCAATAGCAAAAACAATAAAAAGAACACTAAATAATACTGTTTTTACTTTTTTGACTTTTATTATTTTATTTCTATTAATATTATTTTTCATCAATACCACCCTCTCTTAAAGCATTTGAAATTTCACAAAAAATATCTATATCAAGTTGTTCAGCCCTAGCACTTAAATCTAAATTATATTTTTTTAAAATATCAGAAACAATTTCAAGATTATACATTGAAAGATTATTTTTCAAATTTTTTCTTTTAAATTTAAATGAATCTCTAATTAACTTAAAAAACAAATTTTCATCTAAAACATCTAAACCAGTAGTTTTTTTCTTAAAGCAAACTATAGCACTATCAACATTAGGAACAGGATAAAAACATTTTCTATTTACAACAAACAACTTTTTGACATCATATTTATAATTCAAAAAAACAGTTAAAGAATTATATTCTTTAGTTCCAACTTTAGCAGTAAATCTATCAGCTACCTCATTTTGAACCATAAAACTCATAAAATCAAAATCAATACCAGAAGAAATCAATTTTTCAATAATCGCAGTAGTAACATAATAAGGTAAATTAGCTATTACACAAATATTAGAAAAAGATAAATCACTTAAGTCATAAATTAAATTTCTATTTAAGAAATCATCAAATATAATTTTGTAATTATTAAAATCACTAAGATTACCAATAAGTCTATCTTTCACATCTAAATCTATTTCATATCCTAGAACATAATCAAAATTTTTGCACAATTCACTAGTAAGCCTGCCATCCCCACATCCAATTTCTATAACTAAACTATTAGGTAATATATCAATACTATTTATTATTTTTGTAACAATATTTTTATCAATCAAAAAATTTTGCCCATACTTTTTCTTAAAATTAAAATCCTTTAACATAATAGATACCTCCATATAAATAATAACACTTTTTTTAAAATAAAAAAAGTAAGAAACTGATTATTCAGCATTCTTACTAACACTACTTTTCTTTTTATCAGCCTTTTTTTTATCAAGTAAAGCACTCACAATAAGTAAAATATTAGAACCAAAAATAACATAAAACATTGATTCAATCATCGCAAGATTATCAGCTAAATAAGCCGAATTATATGATATGTTATACTTATAATATATTAACATATTAGTATCAAATTTTGCTCTTAATCCAATTAATATTGTAACTGATAATATTAAGAAAGTACCAAAATTAAACAATAAATTCTCGCTACATTCCTTTTTACCAATAAACAAATTAACAATAAAAACAAGAAACACTAAAGCAAAAGGAATTAAAACATTAACTGCTTCAGACATAGGTTTTTCCAAACGTTGATAAGTAAAAGTAAGTCCCCAAAACACTAAGAAAAATGCACCAATAATCAAAACATATCTCAAATAAAAGAACATTTTAGAAAGTATATTACTCATTAGAATCACCTCCGAATGTATCATGATACCAAGTCGATATGTCTAAAATGAGTGAAGAAACTATATCATAATTCCTCAAAGTAAACTCAGTATCACTTCTCAAATCATCAAAAATTGAAAATCTATTCATTTCACTAGTAAATGAATAAGAATTAGTATTTAATGACTTCTTTTCCATATAATTTGCATTACTAGCAACAACATCAAACATTTTTTCATAATTATTAATCATATTATTATAGCTAGATTTAACACTAGAATTAGATCCAATATAAGGCTTCATGCTATACTTTAATAAACTATTACATTCAGCATTAATTTTAGTATATAAATAATTCATATTTGTGTAAGTATCATAGTATTTAAAAGTATGCATTCCAGAATTTTTATATAATTCAGAATCCTTAAAAGATATTATACATTTATTAATTGTACCTTGAATTGCTTTTGCAGAATCAGTTTTACTAGCATCAACTTTAGATATATCAATAGAAACCAATTTTTCTGATTTACTAATATTATCTCTAATACTTTTATAAGAAATGTTTTCATTAGTATCAACACTATAAGTATGAGAAATTTCTCTATAATGGTAAAGATTAATTAGTAACAAAAATGAAGCCATTATAATTCCTAACATCATAACTATATTTCCAAAAAGTTTAAAAAAATCTTTAATCATAATTATTCCTCCTTATTTAACTTTTTATCATTATCTTTTTCATATTCATCTTCATTTAAAGTCTTAATAAGCTCTTTTCTAGCGACATCAGATCTTGCATTCTTTTTAACAACAGATTTAGTCTTGCTACCAGCAATCTTAAATATTTTTAAAATATCATAAATAACAACTCCCATACAAGGAAGAAGAATTACAGAAACCCAACCAATTTTTGATAATAAAAATTGTTGAATATAACCAGCCTTAGGTATTTTAAATAAAACCTTACCTAAAACATTATCCTCACTAGCAGGAGAACTATCTGGAGTAGGATTATTATCACCCTTAGTAGTATATTGCATTTTACCATTCATTTCTATGGGTTCAGAATAAATTCTATGAGTAATAGTTTTACCACTACTAATATTCGAAGTAGAAACAAAAGTAATAATATCGCCTTTGTAATAAGCATTTTCTCTATAAGTAACAATAATATCCCCTGGTTTTATTGTCGGATACATACTTGGAGAAAGTATTGTATAAAAATTAAGTTTTACTTCACCCAAATCATTATTATTAGCAAGAACCTTTACCCTAACAACATAAACAAGCAAAAATATCATTATACATAAAAGCAAAATAAATAAAGTCGATGAAATAATTTTAGAAATCAATTTTAAAGTTTTTTTCACTACTACCAACCCTTTCTTTAATAACTATTAACGGCAACTTTACACTTAAATATCCTAGAAACATTATCAACAGAATAATCAGTTGACAACCACATCCTAAAAGTATAAGTATCAAAATTATCATTACTAATTTCATTTCTAATTAAAGTATACCCATTATTTTGTATTTTACTCTTAGGAAGTTCTGATACCTTATTGACAATTTTATCATTAATTTTTACATCTTTTTGATTCTTTACTAAATAAATTTTGATATATTCAGGTGAAATAGTATTTTCATCATTCAATACTAACGAAACCTCATAATTAGAATAATCAGAATTTTTCTTTTTTGTAATATCACCATAATACTTTTCAGAAACATTAAATTCATACATTTCATTTTTACCATTCAATTTCATTCCAACCTCATCTGAAACAGGATACATATCTACCATGTTTATATAATTACTATCATCAGAAAAAGAAAACAAAACTGAACCAGTAGTTATTGTATTATTTTTAACCGAACTAAAATGATCAGCTACAGAAAAACATATAAATGATACAAACAAAGTTAAAAATACAATAAACAATAGTAATAAGAAAACAAAACGACCATTTTCACTTTTACTTTTAGGATGTAAAATTTCAAATGCTACCTTATCAGCAACCTTAACCAATTCTTTATCCGAGGAAACATCAAAATACTTTTCATTATCATCCTTCATAGCCTCACCACCAATTCTACTATAACAATAGAATATCACAAATATTAAAAAAATAAAAGTGTTTTCTTAAACATTTACAAAAAAAAGCAAGCATTACACTTGCATTTTGTCATACTAGAATTGAGCAGCTGAAACTTTAACTTTAAAACTGAATGTTTCTTGAGTAGTTTCTTTAGTTTGTGTATTAGTCCAAACACCATTTGCAGATTTACAAGCTTCTTCTGTCTCATTACCAGCAACTGAACAAGATCCAGAAGTTGTATTAGCTGTTCCTGCTTCTCCACCTTTTAATACATATTTATCACTAATCCATGCATTAATAGTATATGTCTTTTGATCACCAGCTGTAGTAATAACACCCTTATCAAATACATAACTATTCAATAAATAAGTATCAGCAGCAATACCAGTCATTCCTGTATCATCAGCAGCAAATCCTTTATTATTAGCAAAACTATTTAAAGTAACAGCAGTAGCAGTTTTAGTTGTACCAGTACTAGTATAATAATTATCACTATTATCTTTAATAGCAACCATAATCATACTATCTGTTAAATTAGTATTACCTTCAGTTAAATCAACAAATCCAACTTCATAGTGAATGTTCATTGTACCAGATAAAGTAGCTGATAAAGTAAAGTTACCTGTACCAACACCTTCACCACCTGCTAGACCAGTTTCATCGCTAACACCATATGTATTTTCAACTGTAAATAAAGATTTTCCTTTCTTATCAATTGCTAAAGAAACAGAACCTGTTGTGATTACATTTTCTTTAGTACCTTGAGCAGAAAAACTATACATAGCGAATGACACACCAACAACAGCAATAACCAAAACTAGTACACCTAGAATTGATAAAATCATAGTTTTATTGTTTTCCATTATATTAAACTCCTTTCATAAAATTTTAAACTCCACCATTTACATTAACTCTTAAAGAATATTTAGAGTCAGAAGCAATAGCAGAAGCATCTTGATCACCAGCAATCCAAATTCTCAATCTATAAGAATCTGTTTTACCAGCAGCAGTACCAGCATTATCAGCAACATCAACAATTACACCATTTACTATTTCACTGACTTTTTTACCAGATACTATAGAAGTATAATTGCCATCTGTACCTAATTTTTGAAGATTAATTGCTATTTGATTATCTGCTAAATCACCACTAATTTTCGCAACAGAAACTTTATAAGGAATAACTGTTCCTTCTTTAGAAGTTTTAGTAACAACATCAAAGTCGAAATAATCTCCGTCCTTAGTTAATTGTTGTAATGCGTCAGCTTCACTCATTGGTAAAGCATTAGATAACGTAATACCATTTGTTTTTTCTGAGAAACTCATAGTAACTGTTCCAGATTTAATAGTATTTTCGCCAGTTACGTTATCATTTGAAGTAAACAACGCAAATGAAATACCAACAACAGCAACAACCAAAATTGCAACTCCTAAAACAGTCAACAAAATTTTCTTAGAACTATTATCTTCCATTATGTTTAACCTCCTTTACTATAACCATGATAATATATTTTTAAAAATATTGCAATATATTTTTCAGTTTTTTTTCAAAAATGTAAAAAAAATTAACGGCTATAAAATAACCATTAACTAATATCCATATCTAACTATATCAAAAACGACATTATTCACAGTTCTAACCGGAGATTTAGATCTTTGACTTTCCTTTAATAAATCAATCATTGAAGAATCAACACCTCTATCAAGAACTATAACATACATATTATCATAAGCATCCAAATTAATTTTTAAAATACTACCGCATGGTAATAATGTTGAAGTAGCAACAATTCTTATTTTACCAAACTCTTTGTCATTATAATATATATTACCATTTTTCGCATTTTGTCCATTGCAACCAAGACGGCCCCCACAAGAAGCACAATCAGGACCATAATGAACTAATTTTGCTTTAAAACTAGTAGGATAACTTTTTGAATAAAAAACTGCATCCGCCATACTATTATAAAATACTGGTTTCAATTGTTTTTCCAACAACTCAGATTGTCCACTTTTTAAATCAGAATAAGTAAGTAAATTTTTACTATCATTAATTACATTAATATTTGTTTCATCAGTTTCTAATGCATACATTATACCAATACCAACAGATATGAACATAAATCCAAATATACTTAAAATACTCATTAGTATTTTAAAACTATTTCTTTTTATATGATCCAAAACAAATCACCTCAACTACTAAAATAGTATCATATTTTATCATTCAAGTCAAATAATCCGATAACATTGTTACTGGTAATTTTTGCTACATCATCTAAACTCACATTCTTAATAGAGGCTATTTTCTCTGCTATAATTTTAATATTTTTAGGTTCATTTTTTTCACCTCTAAAAGGAGACAAATAGGGAGAATCAGTTTCTAAAACAATATGAGATAAATCTATTTCTCTTACAACATCACCAAGTTTGCTATTAGAAAAGGTAACTACCCCTCCAATTCCTAAGTAAAAACCAAGTTCAATGAATTTATCAGCCATTTCCTTACTTCCAGAAAAACAATGAATAATACCCTTAACACCACTATTCTTCAAAATATCATATGTTTCTTGCATAGCATCTCTAGTATGAATAACAACAGGTAATTCATATTTTTTAGCAATAGAAAGTTGTTTTTTAAATACTTCAATTTGTAATATTCTATCCTCTTTACCATAATGATAATCTAATCCAATTTCACCAATACCTAAAATCTTGTCTTTATTATTTAAAATCTGTTTTTCAAGTAATAAAAAATCAGAATCATTTAAATTATCAATTTCACTAGGATGATAGCCAACAGTCACAAATAAATTATTGTATTCTTTGCAAAGATCAATGTTAGAAGCATTATCTTCTTTACTGCAACCACCAATAATCAAATATAAAACACCTGACTCTGCCGCATCATCTATAACTCTACCAATATCATCATATCCCTCATTAACTAGATGTAAATGTGTATCAAACATAACTATACCTCCAAAAACATTATAACACAAAAGTGGATGATTATTCATCCACCTATTATTATTCATCTACTGTTTCTATAAATACATATACACCATATAGCATAATCAGAAAATAAAATGCATCTATAAAAGAATGCACACTAGTTAAATAAATCATAACTAGTACAAAAACAACACTCATAATTACTGCATACCTCTTTAATCTTTCTGCAACCATAATTATCTCCTTTTTGTTATTTTTCTACTGCACTCTAATTATAAAACATTATTAGACAATCTCAAACAAAAAAAGAGCAGAAATATCAACTTTACACCCTTTTTTACACATTTTTAATCAATTCGTTGAAATAAAACAAACGCCTCATTTAATTTTGTACCAGACTTATAATACCCAAATTTATCTAAACTATCAAAACTTTTAATATTTGTATTTAACTGATTAAATATTTTTTCACTAGTATCTGGCATATATGCTTGAAGTAAAACAGCACCAAATCTAATTGATTCCACTAAATTATATAAAACTGTAGATAGTCTATTCAAACACTTTTCATCTTTAGCAAGAACCCATGGCATAGTTTCATCGATATATTTGTTACATCTTCTAAAAATATCAAAAATAGCATCTAAAGAATCAGCAACACGTAAATTATTCATTTTGTCATCGACAATATCCCTGCTAGATAAAACTAAATTAATTAAATCATTATCAACCTCTTCAGTTATATTTTTATTTTCAACAATACCATCAAAATATTTATTAATCATTCCAATAGTTCTATTAACTAAATTACCGAGTACATTAGCTAAATTAGAATTAATACTATCTACAAGAAGTTCTCTAGTAAAAGTTCCATCTGATGAAAATGGCATCTCATGAAGCATATAATATCTAACAGCATCAACTCCAAATTCATTTACTAAATCATCAGCATAAACTATGTTACCTTTACTCTTACTCATTTTATCATTTCCAAAAAGCATCCAAGGATGACCAAATATTTTCTTAGGAAGATCTAAATCGAGAGCTTTCAATATAATTGGCCAATAAATAGTATGAAACCTTAAAATGTCCTTGCCGATTACATGTACATCACAAGGCCAATATCTATTAAACATCTCATCTGAATCACCATCTGGATCATATCCAAGAAAAGTAATATAATTGGTTAAAGCATCAAGCCATACATAAACAACATGATTTCCATCAAATGAGACAGGTATTCCCCATTTAAAAGACGAACGCGAAACACATAAATCTTCAAGACCTGGTTTAATAAAATTATTTATCATTTCGTTTTTTCTAGATTCAGGTTGTATAAAATATGGATGACTTTCAATATAATCTTCAAGCCATGAAGCATAATCACTCATTCTAAAGAAATAAGCCTCTTCACTAGTTTCATGCACTCCTCTACCACAATCAGGGCATTTACCATCAACTAGCTGAGTTTCAGTCCAAAAAGATTCACATGGTGTACAATAAAGTCCTTTGTACTCACCTTTATAAATATCACCTTGATCATATAACTTTTTAAATATCTTTTGAACTTTTTCAACATGTAAAGGATCAGTAGTTCTAATAAACTTATCATAACTAGTATTCATAACATCCCAAATGTTTTTAATTTCATCAGCAACACTATCAACATATTCCTTACAAGAAACACCTACTTCCATAGCTTTTTGTTCTATTTTTTGACCATGTTCATCTGTACCAGTTTGAAAATAAACATCATATCCGTTAAGCCTCTTATACCTAGCAATAGCATCTGTCAAAACAATTTCATATGTATTTCCAATATGCGGTTTAGCAGAAGTATAAGCAATCGCAGTACTAATATAAAATTTTTCTTTCATAATCATCCCTCCAATAAATAAAAAACGAAATATCTCTAAGGACGAAATATTCCGTGGTACCACCTTAATTTTGCAAAATTACAAACTTATTTTTTTAACGCATCCCTGCGGGCAAAACCTGTTCCGAAAATCATACCAAACAATTTAAAATATTTGTTTTCACCAAACACAAACTCTCTACAATTTCAAAATTGTCCTAACTTTTCTTCATCACATTTGACTAAAATTATATCATAATAAAAATTATAATTCAATATATTTACTTAAAAATTTAGAATACGTAATTGCAGTACGCTCATCAAAAGAATCTAAATCACAAGAATCAGAAACTATTATTACACTTCCAATAGCATCACCATCAACAATAATCGGACAAATAACATATCCAATAACATCAATTCTATCCTTAATTATATTAAAATTAGTTTTAACATATGAAAAAGTATTAGTTCTTTCCTCAATAATTCTATCAACATCAGAAGAAATATCAAAAGTGACATAATCATTTTTTAAAGCACCCGCTCCCGCAATAACACTACATCTATCAGTAATTAAAACAGTCTTATCAATTGAACTTGAAATGCTATCAACAAATTTATCATAAAAATCCTTTAAATCATCAAAATGAGAATACTTCTTTAAAATTATATTCCCATCTTCTAAAAATATTTCTAAAGACTCTCCATCTTTAATTTTTAATGTTTTTCTAATTTCTTTAGGAATAACAATTCTCCCTAGTTCATCTATTCTTCTAACAACACCAGTAGTCTTCATTTACTTTCCTCACTTTCATAATTATTTTTCCATAAAAAAGCAAAAATATTCACAAAAAAACATAGTTCTAAAACTATATTTCTTTAAAAAGTTTATTGAATAAAACTATTGGGCTATCTTCACCACTATTCTTCAAGATTTTAATAAATAAACAATTATTTTTATAAGAAAATATAAATCTGTTACTAATTTTAAGTGATTTCATAATTAAATCCTCATAATTAATTGAATTTGACTTAACACTATTAAACACTACAGATACACTAAAACTATCTTCTACTATTTTAGATATTCCAATTTTCTTACTATAATTTTCAAACAATTCTTTATTCATATATATTATAATATCATCATTAAGCCTACCAAATCTATCTGTAAGTTCGTTATAAACTGAGTTATACTTTTCATAGGAATCAATACTGTTTATAAGTTTATGAATTTCAATCTTCAGTTCATCACTGTTCGTATAAATATCAGAAATATGGCTAGTAACCTCTACATTACTAATAACATCATCATTCTCATCTAAAACTTCAATTCTTTTCAATTTTAAGATTTCATCATTTAACATCTTCATATATAAATCAATACCAACACAATCAATATAACCAGCTTGCTCACTTCCCAAAATATCACCAGAACCTCTGATTGATAAATCGCGTGCAGCGATAGTAAAACCACTTCCAAGTTCAGTAAAATCCTTAAGTACCTGAAGTCTTTTTATAGAATTTTCAGTTAAAACTTTATTATTCTCATATGTCAAATAAGCATATGCAATTCTATCACTACGACCAACCCTACCTCTTATTTGATACAACTGGCTAAGACCAAACCAATCAGAATTATAAACAATAAGAGTATTAACATTAGGTATATCAACACCAGTTTCTATAATAGTAGTACATACTAAAACATCATATTTATGAAGAACAAAATCATTCATTATATTTTCAAGATCATTTTTATTCATCTTTCCATGCGCAAAAGCAACTCTAGCTTCAGAAACAATCATCTGTATTTCTCTAACTTTTGATTCAATATCTTCGACTCTATTATATAATATAAAAACTTGTCCATCACGTGATAATTCTCTATAGATAATATCTCTAATAATATTTTTATCAAATGCAAGTACATAAGTCTGTACAGCATGCCTATCCTTCGGAGGAGTCTCAATCAAAGACAAATCTTTAAGACCAAAAATAGTCATTTGTAAAGTTCTAGGTATAGGAGTTGCAGTAAGAGTAAGCACATCAATATTACTCTTATACTCTTTAATTTTTTCCTTATGCGCAACTCCAAAACGTTGTTCCTCATCAATAACTAAAAGTCCTAAATCTTTAGGTTTAATATCATCACTAAGTATTCTATGAGTTCCAAATAAAATATCAACATTTCCCTTATTGAAATCATCAATTATCCTTTTAGTGTTTTTAGGAGATACAAATCTATTTAATAATTCTATTCTAACAGGAAAACTTTTAAATCTATCAAGAGCACTCATATACTGTTGCCTAGATAAAAGTGTAGTAGGACAAAGATACATAACTTGTTTATTGTTCAATACAGCTTTAAACATAGCTCTAAAAGCAACCTCAGTCTTTCCATAACCAACATCACCACAAAGCAATCTATCCATTGGAATATCACTTTCCATATCTTTTTTTATTTCCATAGTAGCCTTAATTTGATCATCAGTAGCATCATACAAAAACTCATTATCAAACATAATTTGAAGTTCATTATCCTTACTAAAAGCAAAACCTTTTTTTAATTTCCTTTCAGCTTGTACTTTAAGAAGTCTCTCAGCCTCATACTTGATTTTTTGACTAACTCTTCTTTTAGCTTTTTCCCATGCATTACTATTCAAAGAATTAACTTTTGGAACATACCCTTCCTTTCCAGAAAACTTACTAATCAACTCTATTTTAGAAGCAGGAATAAATAATTTATCCCCATTTGCATAAAGAATCTCTATATAATCGTTCAAAACTCCATTTTTAGTAAGAGTTTTAATACCATTATAAATACCAATACCACAAGCTTCATGAACAACATAATCACCAATATCAAGTTTTGTTATATCATTTATTCTCTTAGAATACTTAAACTTAACAGCCTTTTTCTTAGCAAAAACCTTATTAAATAATTCCTTTTCACTAACAAAAATATAATTATCAATAGAAAAACCTTCTCCCAAAGGAAAAGTAACAATATTTACTTTTTCATCAAATATGTTATTTAAGTCAGTCAAAACATATTGAAAATCAAATAAATCATCAATATCTTTTCTATCAGATAAACAAATAACTATCGTTTTTTTCAAAGACAAGTACTTTTTAACATAATCATTAAAATAGGTAATATCATTTCCATTATAATCCAAATTAGAGCAACCAAAATCAATAAAATTATTGCATTTTTTATAATTATCAAAATCATTATAATATATAACCTTATTTAATGGAATATCCTCTAATTTAAAAAACAATGATTGCCCAGTACCATAATCAAAAAGTTCCTGAATCATATTTTTATATGAAACACCAATTTGATTATAATCCTTAAAAACAGTATAACAATCGCCCAAATAAGATGAAATATTTACATATTGACTACTATCAAATTCATCATTAGGATATATTTTAATAGAATCAACACTTGAAATAGATCTTTGATCATCTGAATTAAAAAAACGAATAGATTCAATATCATCACCAAAAAATTCGATTCTTATCGGATTATCATTATCAATCAAAAAAATATCCAAAATATATCCCCTAACAGCAAAATCACCCATTTTTACAACCAAATCTTCTCGCTTATATCCCAAATCATCAAGCTTTGAAATAATAGTTTCTATAGAAATATTATTACCAACAGATAATTCAATAATTTTATCAGTATATTCATCAACTGAAGGTAAATGCTTCAAATAGCCAACTAAATCTGTAACAACAATTCTTTTTTTATTATCTAAAAGTTCGTTCAAAACAGAAAGTCTCTCAGTTTTAAGAATAGGACTAGTAGCAAGTACATTAATAAAAGATAAACTATCAGTCTCAAACAAAAAGCAATTATCATTATATCTATTTATAGCCTCATACGTTTTTTTTGCTTCAAACATACTTGGAGTAACAATCAAAATACCATCTTTAATATTATTAAAAAAGTTATTAATAACAACACCAAAAAATTCATTAGTCAATCCAAATAAACTAATGTCATTTTTATAAGAAAAAGTACTTACTTTATCTAAAACATTCATAGTATCACCCTAATTATATTTATTCATTAAATTAGTAAAAGACACAACCATGAAATCATCCAAAATATCAGTAGTAATAGGTAATATTTCATTTAACTTTTTACTTTCTTCAGAAGACAAATTACCTAAAACATAATCTTTAGTATCAATACTTTTATTATTAGAAATACCAAACTTCATGCGTTTATAATTTTTAGTACCTAAATTTGCCTCAATACTCTTAAGACCATTATGCCCTCCAGATGAACCAGATAAACGAAGCCTAATTTTTCCAAATTCCAAATCTAAATCATCACTTATAATTAAAATATCATCCACTGAAATATTAAAATAATCTATATATTTTTTTACAACAATACCTGATAAATTAACATATGATAAAGGTTTCAATAAAATAATTTTTTCACCATTCAAAACAAAATCTACATATAATCCATTAAATTTTTCTTTAGTAATTTCAACTGAATGGAAAGAAGCATAATTATCCAATATATTAAAACCAATATTATGCCTAGTATTTTTATACTCCTTACCAGGATTACCTATACCAACAATTAATTTCATAACATCACATCCACAATTTTACCATCTTCTAATTCTAATTTATACATTCTTTTAAACAAATCTACATACACTACTTTGCCCTTATTAGAATCATTAGATATCACTTCACCAACTTTAGGTAAATCTTTTTTATATTCATTATACAATTCATTTTCATACTCCAAACAACACATTAATCTACCACATACACCATTAATTTTCTGAGGATTTAAAGCAAGATTTTGATTTTTAGCCATATTAATAGAAACACTATTTAAATCAGTCAAGAATGAAGAGCAACACAATTTTCTACCGCAAGCTCCATAACCTCCAACACATTTTGCTTTATCACGAACTCCAATTTGTCTAAGTTCAATTCTAGTTTTATATATATAAGCCAATTTTTTAGCAAGTTCTCTAAAATCAACCCTTGCATCTGCTAAAAAATTAAATAAAAGTTGTGAACGATCAAAAGTAAAAGAAGCATCTAATATTTTCATATTCAAATTCAACTCAGCAACAAACTTATTAGCATGTTCGATTGCAAGTTCTGCATCTTTAATATTCTTTTCATTCATGTTAATATCATCAGAATCAGCAATTTTTAAAATATTTTTAAGCTCAAATGAAATTCGATTTTTGTCAACAGCGATTCTATCAGTACAAATTATCCCAAATTGTTGTCCACGTTCAGTTTCAACTATAACATAGTCATTTTTTTCAGGTTCATTCCCATTAGGTAAAAAGTAATATATTTTAGTAGAATCACTAAAACGTACACCAAATACTTCAATCATCTAATCATCTCCCAACATCTTAATTGTAAAATCATCAATCAACAAATCTTTATTAGTATTAGATTTAGATTTATTAAGAAATGAATTAATTACATCAATCTTCTTTATTATATCACTAATTGTAGTATTTTTCATAACTTTTGCCTTTTCTTCATCATATCCATCAAGAAAATGTAAATCTCTATCATAATATAAATTAAAAATGTCATAATAAAAAGCAAGACCAACTAGAAAAAAATTATTGAGTTCATTTTTAATGCTATACATATATTCATTAGTAAGTAAAAAAACATCATTTAATTCTAACAAACAATACAATTTAACCATACTAGAAATCTTATCATTAACAAAATCAGTGTAATTCAAAGTATCATCATAACCGCTCCAAATTAATTTATTAATAAATGACTCATTATTTATTAATGACAAAACCTGGCAACGCGAAACAATAGTATTCAATAAATCGTATCTACTATCAGCTACTAAAATTGCAACTATATCATCATCTGGTTCTTCTAAAAACTTAAGTAATGTATTTGACGAAGACACATTAAGTAAATTAGCATTATTGATTATGTAAATTCTTTTATTATTATTTTGAGATTTAAAAGAAAAAATATGTTTTAAAAAAGCAACATCATTCTTTTTAATTTCATTAGCATCACTATTAATAATATATAAATCAGAATATATATTTTTATCTATCTCATCAAGTATTACCTTTTGTTGTATAGAATCTTTATCAATACAAAGAAAAAACTTAGCAAGTGAAATAGCTAAATCATATCCATAAGAAACACCATTAGTTTCAATTAAATAAGCATGAGAAATATGACCATTATTAACAGAATTTATAATATACTTATAAAAAATATTTTGTATTTTTTCATATTTATCTAACATGCCTATCACGTATAATCAATCTTATAGAAATATTAATTAATTTCTTATTGATTGATCCCTTTCTATTTATATTTTTGATTTATTACACAGCTACTGTATAATAAATTTCGCATTGTGGATTTATTCCTATGTATTTACAGATATTATGGATTGGTATGAGTCAAATCACCTCATCACAAAATTAACAATAAAACTATCAACAAAATCAATCCAAAAATATCAAATAAACCCACTATCAAAATTGTAATAATATTAATTGGAACAAAATAAACTGAAGAACCCATTATTAAGTCATATATATAAATTATAAATGGGGCTAAAAGAAGTTTTCTCCCAATAAAATATAATCTTTTTTTCAAGAACAACACCTCAAAAAAATATATGATTACAATTTATTAAAATACTTCCTTTCTATTATTTAAAGCAGTTTCTAACGTAAGAACATCAATATATTCCATATCTGCTCCAATAGGAATACCATTAGCTATTCTAGTTACTACAATTTCATCCTTTTCTAATAATCTTTTTATGTATAAAGCAGTTGTATCAGCTTCTATACCAGTTTTAATAGCAAGAACAACTTCCTTTATATTATTTTCCTTTACCCTTTTTACCAATAAATCAATAGATAAATCATCTGGACCAATTTCATCAAGTGGAGAAATCAAACCACCAAGAACATGATAATATCCATTATAATTGCCAAGTTTTTCAAATAAAAATACATCCTTAGAATTTTCAACAACTAAAATACTATCACTGTTACGTGAATTATCACTACAAATAAAACACAAATCATTTTCTGTTAAAGTACCACAAACCGTGCAAGGTTTTATATCAGTTTTAGCATTACGTAATGCATTACTAAATTCAGTTACTTCTTCAACATCAAAATCAAGTACAGAAAAAGCTAATCTTTCAGCAGTTTTTTCCCCAATTCCTGGAAACTTTTTAAAATATTCAATTAAATATACTAAACTCTTTGGATACATACTATCACATCAATCCTGACATCATATTAGAATATTTTCCCATCTTTTCATTAGTAGTTTTATCTACCTTAAAAAATGCATCATTCATAGCTAAAACTATCATATCTTCTAGCATAGAAATGTCATCACTTAAATCAGTAGCATCAGAAGAAATCTTAACACTTAAAACTTCTTTTTTCCCATTAACTACAACCTTAACTAACGAACTACTTCCCTCAAAAGTAGAGTTATCGATTTCATTTTTAATATTTGTAATTTCTTTTTGCATAGCTTGTGCTTGTTTCATTAAAGCTTGCATATTCATAATTATCCCTCCTATTTTAATTCAACAATATCTTTACCAAATAATGAAGTAGCCAAAACATCACTATCATTATTATTAAAAGAAACATTCTCATTTGAAGAAAGATTAATATCATTATCAACGTTTTCTTCGGTAATATAACTATAAACAATTCCATTTTGAATATTTTTTATATATTCATTTTTCAGTTTATCCCAATCAGAATCATTAATAAAAGCAAGTTTATAGTTAGTATTCATGACACTATTAAACACTAATTCAATACTAGAAATATTGTTATCAACATTTTTAAGAACAGAATCATATTTAACTGATAAAATCAATTCATGTTTACCAGCAACTCGTAAATTACTATCAAGTAAATAAGAAATAAACAAAGAATCTTCAGGATTAGAAACAACTTCAGAAAATAAAACCCATTTAATTTTTAAATCATTCAAAATACTTTTATCAGCTAAAGCAAAAGCATTATTAATCCTGATATCTTTATTATAACACACTTTATAAGTTTCAACTACATTTTTAGGAACATCATCATTCTTACTACTAGAAACAACTTTCTTTTCTAAAGTAGACAAATTATCAACATCTCGAAAATTACAAACATTTGTTTTACTATTAAATAATTTATTGACAATTTTAATAATTCCAACCTCAAAAATAATTTTTTTGTTACTACTTCTTTTCAGCAATATATCTAACTCATTCAGCTCAAGTATTAAACTATAAATAGAATCGAAATCACTACTATTATGTAAGATTAAGCAAGACTTAAGATATTCCATAAAACTATCTAATAAAATAACAACATCTTTACCCGAATTTTCCAATTCAGTTAAGAGATTCAAAATATTAGAGACATCACCATCAAAAATATAATTTGTTAAAGATTTTAAATATTCCTCATTAACAATACCTTTTAAAGTGTAATAATCATCAACAGTAATTTTGTCAGAATAAGAAATCAATTTATCCAACATGCTAATCGAATCTCTTAAACCACCATCACTATATTTTGCAATCAACTTCAAAACTTCATCATCAATATTAATATTTTCACAATTCACAATAGACTTCAATTTATTAACAATATCATTATTTGAAATACGTTCAAAACTAAAACATTGACATCTAGAAATAATAGTTTCTGGAATTTTATAAAATTCTGTAGTTGCTAATATAAAAATAACATGAGTTGGTGGTTCCTCAAGAGTTTTCAACAATGCATTAAAAGCTCCACTCGATAACATATGCACTTCATCAATAATATAAACTTTATACTTTGAAATACTTGGCATTAAATTAACACTATCTCTAATTTTTCTAATTTCCTCAACACCATTATTCGAAGCAGCATCAATTTCAATAATATCAGGATTATTTTTGTTATTAAAAGAAACACAGCTATCACATTCATTACAAAATGTAGATCCATTCAAATTAAAACAATTAATAGTTTTTGCAATAATTTTTGCCAAACTTGTTTTACCAGTTCCCCTCGGACCAGCAAACAAATAAGCATGAGAAACACAATCATTAGCAATAGAATTTTTAAGTATCTTTACAATAGAGTCTTGACCAGCAACCTCATCAAAACAAGTTGGTCTATATTTTCTATACAAAGCTAAATAAGCAATAATATCACCCCCAAAAAAGTACTATAAATATTGTACCAAATTAGATTAATAAAGTCTATGATATGACAATTGTATAAAATAATTTTTTTCTATGTTTCACGTGAAACATTTAAAAAAATACTTATTAACAATTTGATATAACATAACTCAAAATTATTTCCCGGGAAATAATTTGCAAGCTAGTTTTTGTATTCACAACACATTTTTAAGAACATAATATATTAAAAAGCAAAATTCAAACATACAAATTATTACCATTATAAAAAAATAACAATGTTTCACGTGAAACATAAGATTAGATTAAATAAAATCAAAAACAATAAGTAAACCAAAAAAAATAAAGAATAAATAAATCATTTATTAAAAATAAATAAAATAACATAAACAAGGATCAATATTTTTTCTATGTTTCACGTGAAACATAGAAAAAAACATTTATTAACAATTTGATATACATGATTCAAAATTATTTCCCGGGAAATAATTTGCAAACATTTTTTTGTATTTTAAATTATTTTTTAGAATATAGAAATAAAATACGAAATAATTATAACAATTAAGCACTTATTTTTGGGATATTAAATATTTATTGAGTTAATGTTTCACGTGAAACATTAACTCAATAATAAATTAAGTAATAAGAATAAAATTAATAACTAAATTTATAATTACATTATTATACAAATATATTTTGCAATATAAAGCATAAATAGCACAATATTAACAAAAAAATGTTTATATCTTTCTATGTTTCACGTGAAACATAGAAAGATACTACTGCTTAAATTTAATTAAATAAAAACAGTTAACAATGTTTCACGTGAAACATTGTTAACTTCTTATATTGCTAAAAAATTTTGACAATATATTTTTATATTTATCTGCAAATTCATTAGCGTCATATTTTTTGCAATTAATACGATCGTAATTACTCTTTAAATTATTTTCATACTTAGAAGAAATCAAATATCTAATATTTCTAATACGAGATTCAGCAATAGCATTCATACACATTTCACAAGGTTCTAAAGTAACATACATGGTACATTCTTCTAAAATAAATGTTTTTAAATACTTGCAAGCTTTAATAATAGCTAAAATTTCAGCGTGATATATTGAGATATTTTTATTATTTTTTTTATTATATGCTTTTGCAATTACTTTATTTTTAAAAACAATAATGCAACCAACTGGAACATTATTTGTTTTTGATGCTTTTCTTGCTTCTCTTATGGCTAAATCAAAATAATATTTATCGTCATTTAACAACATAAAAACCTCCAAAAAAAGTGCACACACATAGAGGATTTTAAGGCTGCTATCTTCCGATCCTGACCTAATTCAACCATATGCGTTGCACAAATATATATTATAATAAAACTGAAAAATAGTCAATCAATGTTTCACGTGAAACATTGAAAAAATTAGTTATTAACAATTTTGATGTTTTAAAATAAATAACACCCTAAATACTGAAATAAAATAATACAAAAAAATATCAAAATTTTAAATCAATTAACATTCATTCTAAACAATGATACTAACAAAACCTCATTATTATAATATAAACCTTATACAAGTTTCACGTGAAACATTAAAAACAACACTTATTAACAATTTGCAAAAAATATACAAAAAATAAATAACAAACATTTGTTTATTTTTTGTATAAAAAAAAAGATGCCTAAGCATCATTTTCATTAGATTCATAATTTTCCAAATCTTCTTCAACTTTTTCTGTTACAGTAACTGATGTAACAAATTGACCATCTTTAAGACTCATTAATCTAACACCTTGAGTATTTCTTTTTAAGGTAGAAATCTTAGAAACATCAAGTCTAATAACAATACCATTATTAGTTGTAATAATCAAATCCTCATCCCCAACAACAGATTTAAACGCAATAATTAAACCATTTTTATCAGTAATATTTAATGCCTTAACACCCTTACTACCACGATGAGTAAGTCTATATTCACTAACATCAGTTTTTTTACCATAACCTTTTTCAGTTACAACTAAAATATACTCATTAGGGTTTACAATTTCAGCTCCAATTACCTTAGAATCAGTTAAATCAATACCCTTAACACCAGAAGCACTACGCCCCATCATACGAACTTCAGTTTCCATAAAACGTACCATTCTTCCACTATTAGAAGCCATAATAACTTCATCATTACCAGATGTCATTTTAACACTAATCAACTCATCATCTTCCTTAAGAGTAATAGCAATTTTACCATTCTTTCTAATAGACTCAAACTCACTTATTGGAGTTCTCTTAACAAGACCACCCATAGTAAAGAATATCAAACTCTTACTATCATCAACATCATTAGGATTAATCGGAATAATTGAATTAACAACTTCACCTTTTTCCAAAGGCAATAAATTAACAATAGGTAATCCTTTAGATTGTCTACTAGATTCAGGTATTTCATAACCCTTTATTCTATATACCTTACCGAAATTAGTAAAGAATAATATATGATCATGAGTAGAACAAGTAACTAACTTATTAACAAAATCCTCTTCATTAGTAGACATACCCTTAATACCAACACCACCACGATTTTGTGATCTATACGTACTTGTTAACAATCTTTTAATATAACCTTTTTCTGTAAGAGAAATCATAATATTTTCAAGAGGTATTAAAGATTCATCCTCAATATAATCAATAGCAGTCATATCAATTGAAGTTCTTCTTTCATCTGCAAATCTAGCCTTAATTTCTAACATTTCCTTCTTAATAATTGCAAGAACCTTTTCATTACTAGCCAAAATAGATTTTAATTCTTCAATTTCAAGTAATAATGCTTGCAACTCAGCTTCAATCTTTTCACGTTCCAATCCAGTTAAACGACGTAATTTCAATTCTAAAATAGCATCAGTTTGTACATCAGTAAGACCAAATCTAGCCATTAATTTTTCTTTTGCCTCAACATCACTCTTAGCAGCTTTAATGATTTTAATAACTTCATCAATATTATCTTGTGCAATTTTATAACCTTCTAAAATATGAACACGTTTTTCATCTTTTTCTAAATCAAACTTAGTTCTTCTTACAATAACTTCCATTTGATGATCAATATACTTTGATATAATATCCTTTAATCCTAACGTTCTAGGAGTCTTTCCATCAATCATCAATAAAGTTATACCATAACTAATCTGAAAATTAGTATGTTTATATAAATTATTAAGTACAACTTGAGGATTAGCATCTCTCTTTAAAGTAATAGTAATCTTAACACCATTCTTTAAATCAGTATGATAATCAGAAATACCTTCAATAACCTTATCCCTAACAAGTTCAGCAACTCTATTTTTTAAATCCATAGTATTAACGCCATATGGAACTTCAGTAACAACTATACTAGAATGATTTCCATTCTCTACTATTTCAGCCTTACTTCTAATAGTAATTGTACCTTTACCAGTTTGATAAGCCCTCATAATACCTGAATTACCAAGAATAATTCCTCCAGTAGGAAAATCAGGACCCTTTATATATTGCATTAAACCTAAAGTATCAATATCAGGATTATCAATATAAGCAACACAACCATCAATAACCTCACCTAAATTATGTGGTGGTATATTAGTGGCCATACCAACAGCAATACCCATAGTCCCATTAACTAAAATATTAGGAAATCTACTAGGTAAAACAACTGGTTCATCAAGAGTTTCATCAAAGTTTTTAGTCATGTCAACAGTATTTTTTCTAATATCACTAAGAAGTTCAAGCGATAACTTAGATAAACGAGATTCAGTATAACGCATTGCAGCAGCGCCATCTCCTTCAATATTACCAAAATTACCATGACCATCAATTAATAAATAACGTTGATTGAAATCTTGAGCCATTCTTACCATAGCCTCATAAATAGAACTATCACCATGTGGATGATAATTACCCATTACTTCACCAACTGTTTTAGCACTTTTTCTATGTGGTTTATCTGGAGTATAACCAGAATTAAACATACTCCATAAAATACGTCTATGAACAGGCTTAAGACCATCCCTTAAATCAGGTAAAGCACGAGACGTAATTACACTCATTGAATATTCCAAGAAAGAAGTCTTAACTTCATCAACTATATTATTTTCAGCCAAACTATCTCTTTCATGAAAATATCCACTAAACTTATCAACATCAACTTCTACTTTTTCAAGTTCTTCATCAAAAGTATCAGAACTATTTAAAGTAGATTCTTCAATATTTTCTATATTATCTTTATTATCCATAAAAGTACCTCCTAAATATCAAGATTTTGTACGTACTTAGCGTTTTCCTCAATAAAAGCTCTTCTAGGTTCTACTTCATCACCCATCAACTTAGAGAAAATTTGATCAGCAGCCATACAATCATCAACAGTAATCTTTCTCAAAACTCTTTTTTCTATATCCATTGTAGTTTCATTCAATTCTTCAGCATCCATTTCACCAAGTCCTTTCATACGAGCAATTTCAGCACGAGCACGAACATTATCAGGTAAAGTTGATAAATATGCTTCCTTTTCTTCTTCATTCAAAACATATTTACGCGACTTACCATGAGTAATTCTAAACAAAGGAGGTTGTGCAGCATATACATGGCCACCTTCAATTATTGGTTTAAAAAATCTATAAAATAAAGTCAATAATAAAACTCTAATATGAGAACCATCAACATCCGCATCGGTCATTATAATAATTTTATCATATCTAAGTTTAGATAAATCAAATTCATTTCCAATTCCGGTACCAAAAGCAGTAATAATAGTTCTTATCTCCTCATTAGAAAGTGCTCTATCAAGTCTTGCTTTCTCTACATTAAGTATCTTTCCCCTTAAAGGAAGAATTGCTTGTGTTATTGAATCTCTACCCTTTTTAGCAGAACCACCTGCACTATCCCCTTCGACTATAAATATTTCAGAAACCTTTGGATCTTTACTCTTACAATCAGATAACTTTCCAAAAAAGTTAGTAGTAGATAAATCAGATTTTCTAGTAATCTCTCTTGCCTTTCTAGCAGCATTACGAGCTCTACTAGCAAGAATCGCCTTATTAATAATTATTTTTGCATCCTCTGGATTTTCTAACAAGAACCTTTCAAAACCAGATGAAAAAACACTATCAGCAAGTTTTCTAACTTCACTATTACCAAGTCTGCCTTTAGTTTGTCCCTCAAATTGAGGATTTGGATGTTTACAAGAAATTATCATTGTAAGCCCTTCTTTAACATCATCACCAGTCAAAGAATCATCTTTATCCTTTAACATATTATTCTTTTTAGCATAACTATTAATAACTCTAGTTAATGCACGTCTAACACCCTCTTCATGTGTTCCTCCATCATGCGTATTTATATTATTAACAAATGAATAAATATTATCATTATAACTAGTATTATACTGCATAGCAACTTCAAAGAACACTCCTTGTTCTTCCCCATCTAAATGAATAATATCATCATGAATCGGAGTTTTACCTTGATTTATAAATCTTACATACTCACTAATACCACCTTCATAAATAAATTTTTCGCCAGTAGTATCTTCGTAATCTCTATCATCTCTTAACGTAATACAAAGACCTTTATTCAAAAATGCCAATTCACGAACTCTAACTTTTAAAGTATCATAATCAAAAACATCACTGTCAAATATATCAGCATCAGGCTTAAAAGTAACAGTAGTACCAGTTCTATTTTCACTGCATTTATCAATTACATGAAGTGGTTCAACAGTATGTCCACCATTTTCAAATCTTATATAATTAACTTCACCATTCTTATAAACTTTAACTTCTACCCATTTAGATAAAGCATTTACAACAGACGCACCTACACCATGAAGTCCTCCAGAAACCTTATAACCGCCTCCTCCAAACTTACCACCAGCATGAAGAACAGTATAAACAGTTTCAACAGTACTAATACCAGTTTTTGGATGGATATCAGTAGGAATACCACGTCCATCATCCTTTACAGTAATTGAATTATCTTTATTAATAATAATATCAATATTATTACAATATCCAGCTAAAGCCTCATCAATAGAGTTATCAACAATTTCCCAAACTAAATGATGTAATCCTTTAACATCAGTAGTACCTATATACATACCAGGTCTTTTTCTTACTGCCTCTAACCCCTCAAGAACTTGAATAGCAGAAGAATCATATTTTTTTTGATTTTCATCCATAATTTCACTTCCTATTTTACAATTTTTCCATCTTTCAAATTAAAAATACTAGCTTTGTCCAATATCTTTGAACTAATATTTTTAACATCAGTAGTAGTTATTATAAACTGTATATTAGACTTGATAAACTTTAATAAATTACTTCTTTTTTCTATATCCAATTCACTAAATATATCATCCAATAACACAATAGGATAATAACCTTTTATTTCTTTAAATATACTAATCTCACTAAGTTTTAACGATAAAATTGCCACTCTCTGTTGTCCCTGAGAACCATACAATTTTAAATTTTCATCATTAAGATAAAAATCAAAATCATCTCGATGTGGACCATATAAAGTAATTTTTTGACTAATTTCATTAACAAAATTTTCCCTATAAAAATTAATTAATTCATTCTTGTCACAACATGGTAAATTACATAAATAATTAATTCTAAGACCATCTTGTTTCATAATTTTATAATAAACACTAGAAACATTTTCATTTAACTTTGAAATAAATATCTTTCTATAATTCATTATAGTAATTGCACGGTCAATTAAATTGTTAGTAATAACATCAAAGTAATCAACATTAATATTGTTAAAACTCTTTCTTATATACTCATTTCTAATCTTTAGTATCTTATTATATTCATTCAAAACCTTAACATATGAAGGATACAATTGACACAATTCCACATTCATAAGATTTCTTCTTATAGAAGGAGACTTTTTAACAATATCTAAATCATCTGGAGAAAACATAATAACATTCAAATTAGATAAATAATCAGTAACTCTATTACAAACATTACCATCAATTCGCAATAATTTAATATTTTTTTCCAAGATAACTTCCAATTTTTTACTAATCTTTCCTACTTTAACAGTACCTCTAACTTTTCCAAATAAAAAACCTCTTTTTATAATTTCTTCATCTGTCACATTTTTGTCAAACTTAGTAAGAGCTAACATATAAATTGCATTAAGTATACTAGTTTTTCCTTGAGCATTATTTCCAATAAAAACATTAATATTTTTATTAAGTTCTATATCAATATTTTCAATTTTTCTAAAATTAATAATTTTTAAGTTTTTAACATACATATTTCAAAATAAGATAAAAATATCTCAAATTTGCATCAACTCCTAAACCAGTATACTCATACTTGCACATATATTATACCATAAAACACCCTAAAAAAAAACGATTTTAATACTTTTAATCGTTTTTTTCTTCATTTTTTCTTCTACGAATAACAGATTCTAATAAAGTAGATCTAAGAACCTGATTATCAATAGAAAAATAAGGAATATCCAATAAAACTTGTTTGTCTCTTTTAAAAGTTATAATAGTCTTTTTCTCATGCTTATTATAACTAACTAAATTATTCAAAGAAATCCAAACATTTTGTTTTACAACTGAAGATTTTACAGGAAAAAATATAATACTTCGACTTTCTTCAACCACTATTGGAGCTTTATAAACACTACCAAGAATGCTCTTTGAACTCAAGAGTCTTCCTTCATATGAACTTCCAAAATACAAACAACTACGTTCCATAATAGAATAAGCATTATCATCAACTATGTAATCACCATTAGTTTCAATAACTCTAGATTTCTTATCATTTATTGGAATAATCATTACTGTATCCCTATTAATATCATAATCCATAACATCACCCCCACACACAAAAATTAATATATAAAAATATATTGACCAATACCCTATCATACAGAGATGTCGAAATTTATCGAAAAATGTCGAAAACTATCAGAAAAATAAAAAAAGACCAAATTCTTGGTCAATTTTTTAAAATTTAATAAGTTCTAATAGGTAAAATCAAAGAAATTAAACTATCATCATTTGCTTCCTTTAATAAAATTGGTTTTACTTCACCAACAAAAGTAAGTACAACTTCATCACCCTTAATTTTAGATAAAGCCTCCATCATATATTTACTACTAAATGAAATTCTTATGTTTTCAGAACAATTAACATTCATTTTTTCTTCAACTTTTCCTATTTCTAAAGACATTGAAGTAATTTTTAACAAATTATCGTTAATTTCTAAAGTAATAATATTATTATCTTTATCATTATTTAGTATACTAGCACGATCAACCATATTAAAAAACTCACTTCTGTTAACTTTTAAATCAAATAAACTATCATTTGGAATCAAATTCTTTGTATTTGGATAATTACCACTAATTAGTCTAGATTGAAATATAATGTTTTCAAAACCAAATATAATCTTACTATTATATATATACATGTTAACGTTACCATCAAAATCACTAGGTAAAATCTTAAATAATTCACCTAAATTTTTACTTGGTATAATAATATCTACTAATTTTTGAAAACTATCAGATAAATTAATCTTCTTAAGTGCCAATCTATAAGAATCAGTTGCACTACATTCTAATAATTTATCACTAATTTTTATATTAACACCAGTTAACACTACTCTAGCCTCATCCATACTAGTAGCATAATTAGTTTGAGCAATCATATTTTTAACTTCATTAACAGGTAAACTAATAACATCTGAAGAAAGTGTTAAATCTATTTGGGGATATTCCTTAATATCAATACCATTTAAACTAAATTCACTATTTTCAGTATAAATCATTACCTTATAATCATCAAAAAGCTCAACATTAATAAACTTATCTTCTAATTTTCTTATTATGTCTAATATATATTTACCTTTTATAACAATACTACCAGTGTTAACAATTTCAATATCATCACTTTTCTCAATAATAGATTGAATAGTTATATCATTATCAGAAGCAGTAAGAACTAATTTATCATCAAAAAGTTCGAATTTTATTCCTGAAAGTATTGGTATAATATTCTTATTTGATAAAGCTTTTGAAACATTATTAAGTGCTTCAAGTAAAACATTTTTTTTAATTCTAAATTTCATATTTCATTCCTTCTTTCTTTCTTTTTATTATATTTATTATTTATATTATTACTGTTAATATTGTTAATAAGTCATTATTTTTCTTATCTATAAACAGTTTAAACTAATTTTATTATGTTAATAAGTCGTCAATTTATTAACATCTACTAACATCATTATGTTAATTGCTTCTCAATATCATCAATAGCACTCTTTAAACTACTATTAGTTTTCATCTCACCCGCTATCTTATTACATGCATGTATTACAGTAGCATGATTCTTACCAGAAAACTCGATACCAATTCTTTCATATGACTCATCCGTTAGTTTTCTACATAAATACATAGCAACTTGCCTTGGAATAGCAAGACTAGGAGTTCTCTTTTTAGACTTCATATCTTCATAAGAAATCTTATAAAAATTAGCTACTTCTTTTTGAATTCTCCTAATATTATTACTATCAGTAACTTGTTTCTTTGTAAAATCTTTTAAAGCTTCCATAGCAAAATCAACTGTAATATTACTTTCATTCATAATAGCGGAGTAAGCAACCAATCTATTTATTGATCCCTCAAGCTGTCTGACATCATTACCAACATTTGAAGCAATATAATTAACAACATCATCATTAAGTATTATATTTTCTCCACGAATCTTCTTCTTTATAATTGCTACTTTAAGAGAAGTATCCGGAGGATCAATATCAACTTGTAATCCCCAGCAAAATCTAGTTTTTAAACGATCTTCTAGAAATTTCAAATCTTCAGGAGACCTATCCGAAGAAACAATTATCTGTTTACTATCATTATACAAGTTGTTAAAAGTATGAAAGAACTCTTGTTGAGACTTTTCTGCTCCACCTAAAAATTGAATATCATCAATAATTAAAACATCTATATTTCTATACTTATTTTTAAAGAACTCAATATAATCTAAATTATTCATATTCTGTTGATTATTTCTAGATAATCCCACAAAATCATTCATAAAGTTATCACACGTTACATACAAAACTCTAAGTTTATGCTTGTTAACAATATAATTACCAATGGCGTGCATTAAATGGGTTTTACCAAGACCACTATTTCCATAAATAAAAAGTGGATTGTACATAGTACCAGGATTTTCTGCAACCGCTAAAGCAGCAGCTTGTGCAAACTTATTAGATTCCCCAACTACAAAACTTTCAAAAGTATAATTACTTTTTAAATTAGAATTAAAATTACTATAAGAACTAAAGTCATTAACTTTAACTGGTTCATTTTCCTTTTTATTAACTTCTAAAATGCTATTTAAATCTTTCTGTAAAATATAAACTATGTTATCAACAGGATTTGTTAATAACTTATTAAAACTATCTAATATTAATTGTTTATAATGTTCATCAATATGATTCTTATAAAACATAATAGGAACAACTAAACGTATACTATTATCCTTTATATCAAAAAAATCAATACCATTAAACCAGGTTTCAAAAGACATTGAATCTAAATTAACACTAATCTCATCTAAAACTTTTTTCCATAAAGAATTATTGTCCATTGAAACCACTCTCCCCATCATAAAGTATTTGCAACTAATTACATTGTAATACAAATTGTTAAAAAATAAAATAGTAAAAAAGTTATTAACAAGTTATTAACAGACTTATTAACATACGATTTCCTTTGTTTATATATAATAAATTAATTTTCAACAAATTTCAACAATTTTTTTATTAACAAATTAACAATGTAACAATTATTAACTGTTAATTAACGTTGAAACTGTTAATTTCAAAAAAAACATTGACAACTACCCTATTTTTTTCTTATAATAATAGCGAATAAGTTTGGAGGTGCAAGAAGTGAAAAAAGGAACATATCAACCTAATAAGCGTAGAATGAAAAAGAAACATGGTTTTTTCTCACGTATGAAATCAGGAATAATTAACAGCAGAAGAAGAAAAGGCAGAAAAAAATTATCAAAATAATATCCACTAGAAAAAGTGGTTTTTTCCTTATAAGGGGGTAAATATGAAAAAAATTAATATCATCAAAAAATCAGATGAATTTAGTTCAATAATAAAAAAAAGAAATGGTGTTTCAAATAAATACTTTATATTAAATATAGAAAACAACGATTCTAATATCCCAAAATTTGGTATAACATTTGTAAAACACATAGGAAACGCTGTAACAAGAAACAAATTAAAACGTAGAACTAAATCAATAATAGATAATAATAAAAATATTTACCAAGATAATAAAAAATATATAATTATCATAAAGAAAGATGCTGTTGACATTACTTATCAAGAAATGGAAAAACAACTAATTTCTATTTTTAAAAAAGGAGAACAATATGAAAAATAAAATAACTAAAATATTAACTGTTTTTTTATTACTAATAACACTATCTGGTTGTACAAAAACATTAACAGACAGTGATAATAAACCAGTAAAATATGAAAAAACTGGCCAAAACGTAACAGAAAATATAGTATGTAAACCAACAGATAAAGAATTAATAAAACTATATGAAGACAACAAAAAAGATATATCAAAACTACCAGATTGTGACAACTTAAAAATATCTGGAGAATATGAAGGACTATGGAACACTCTATTTGTAAGACCATTAGCATTCATAATAATTAACCTAAGTAAAATAGTAGGTAGCATAGCAATATCATTAGTAATAATAACTCTTATATTAAGAGGAATATTATACCCAGTAACTAAAAAAACTGCTATACAATCTGAAATGATGAAAAAAGCTCAACCAGAATTAACTAAGTTAGAAAAGAAATATGAAAATAAAACAGATCCTGAATCAATGAATAAAAAAGGTCAAGAAATGTTAGCAATATATAAAAAATACAACATAAATCCAATGTCAGGATGCATATTTGCTTTCTTACAATTACCTATTCTATTAGCATTCTGGGAAGCAATTCAAAGAGTACCTGCAATATATGAAGAAACATTTATAGGAATAAATATGGGAATAACACCATGGACTGCTATAACAAATGGAAATTGGTATTACATAATAATACCAGCACTAATTGTTGTAACAACATACTTCTCATATAAAAATAATAAACAAATGCAAAATAAAGACAACGCAATGGCAAATCAAATGAATATGATGATGAACTTCATGACTATATTCATAGGATTCATGGCATTTACTCTACCAACAGCGATAGCATTTTACTGGATTACATCATCATTATTTACAATAGTTCAAAATAAATTAGTTAACAGGAGTCTTAAAAATGGAGAATAAAATATATACAGGAAAAACAAAAGAAGAAGCAATATCTAATGCTTTAATAGATTTAAATGCTAAACAAGATGAAGTAATAATAATAGAAAAAGAAACAAAAAAAACATTATTTAATAAAAAAGTAGAAATACTTGCTATAACAAAATCAGAATTAAATAAAGAAATAAAAGACTTTTTATACAAAACAGTAAAAGATATGGGATTTGATTGTAACATTGAAACAAAAACAAGAGACACACAATTAATATATAACATAATCTCGTCAACATCTTCAGTTTTAATTGGTAAAAATGGAAAAACTATCGATTCTTTGCAAACACTAGCAAGTCAAATGGTTTCAACAAAATACAACACATTCTATAAATTTACTGTAGACGTAAATGATTACAAAAATCAAAGAAAATCAAGACTAGAAAAACTAGCAAAATACACAGCAAAAGACGTTGCAAAATCTAAACAACCAGTTAGTTTAGAACCAATGAATTCATATGAAAGAAGAATAATTCACAACGTATTAACAAACTCAAAAGATGTAATAACACAAAGCGAAGGTGAAGAACCAAATAGATACGTTGTAATAAAACCAAAAGAAGACTAAAAAACTAGTCTCCTTTTTTTTCATACTTTTGCCAATCTTCATACTCAGTCATATGATTAAACATCTTTTTAATAAAACCTTGTGAATGATACATTTTAATAAGTTTTTTCTTTTCATTAATTGAATTAGGATTATACTTAGTTTGATTAGTCCTCAAATCAGTAACTTTACTTTTAGTATAATACTTTCCAAAATAAAATAACTCCCCTTCTATATCTTCATTATCATATATATCAGTAACCATTTTATTAATTTTTTTGTGATGAAAATGGCCATACTCTCCTTTAGGATTATGAGTAACAATAATCTTCCAATTATAAGCATTAATAATTTTATCCAAATCGTTTTTTATATCATTATAACAAAATTTCCAATTATCTCTTTTTCCTTTTGTTTTATCCGGATACCAAAGCGCAATTAATTTATCATCAGTTCTATTTAAAACACGCTTTATTTCATTCAAACGAACTTTATTCTTACCACAAGTAACACAAACAACAACATAATCTCCATCAATAAGATGTCCTCCACCCCATAAAGTTTCATCATCAGGATGTGCAACAATCATCAATTTGTCATATCTATTAAAATCAATCTTTTTTAAATCTTTATCCAAGTTATGATAAAAATTAAAATAATAAATTAAAGTACCAAAAATGACACAAACAATCAATATAATAATAAATTTAAAATACTTCATTTAATCACCCGAAAACACTTTCACTTACCAATTATACCATCTTATGCATAAAAATCAAATAAAAAAATAAATACCCAAACTAAAAAAATGTAAAAAAAGTATAAAAACAAATAAATTGCGCAAAAAAGCACGAAAAATGTGATATATTAAAAAAAATATGATATAATACAATGCGTAAAAAAGAGGTGGTACAAATGAATGACACAATCGCAGCAATATCAACAACATTAGGAGTCGGAGCAATTTCAATAATAAGAGTCTCAGGATTAGAGGCAATAAAAGAAGTAAACAAAATTACTAAAGCAAACATTCTAGAAAAAGAAAGTCACACAATAACTTATACATATATTGAAGACAATAACCAAACAATAGATGAAGTACTAGTAACAATAATGAAAGCACCCAAAACATTCACAAGAGAAGACATTGTAGAAATAAACTGTCATGGTGGAATAGCGACAACTAAAAAAGTATTAGAATTACTATTAAAACAAAATATTCGTTTAGCAGAACCAGGAGAATTCACAAAAAGAGCATTCTTAAATGGAAGAATAGACTTAACTCAAGCAGAAGCAGTAATGGACTTAATAAATGTAAAAAGTGATACAGCAAGACAAATAGCAATAAATAATTTAAAAGGAAATACAACAAAAAAGATAAGAAACCTAAGAGAAAAACTATCTGATATACTAGCAAACATTGAAGTTAACATAGACTATCCAGAATACCAAGATATTGAAGAAATGACAGTAGGAAAAATAAAAGATGAACTAGATAATATTAAAGACGAACTAGACAAAATAATAGAAAACTCTAAAAATAGTAAAATAATCAAAGATGGAATAAATGTTGCAATAATAGGAAGACCAAACGTTGGAAAAAGTAGTATTTTAAATATGTTCTCTGGATATAACAAAGCAATAGTAACAGACATAGCAGGAACAACAAGAGACATAGTAGAAGAATCAATAATATTAGATGGAATAGGGCTTAATCTAATAGACACTGCTGGAATAAGACAAACAAAAGACATAGTAGAACAAATTGGGGTAGAAAGATCAAAACAAGCAATAGAGAAAGCAGATTTAGTTTTACTAGTACTAAATAACAATGAACAACTTCAAAAAGAAGATAAAGAGTTATTAGAACTATCTAAGAATAAAAAAAGAATAATAATTATAAATAAAAATGATTTAGAAAAGAAAATAGATATAAATGAGTTAAAACAAGAAGAAATAGTTACAACAAATACATTAAATGATGATGGTATAAAAGAACTAAAAGAAAAAATAAAAGAAATGTTTAACCTAGACAAAATAGAAACAAAAGATTACAACTATGTGTCAAACATAAATCAACTAAGAAAAGTTGAAGAAGCCAAAAACTCTATAGAAAACATAAGACAAAATATAGAAAATAATTTACCAATAGATATTATAGAAATAGATTTAAAATATATTTGGGATGTCCTAGGAGAAGTAATAGGAGAAACATATCAAGAAGAATTACTAGATAATTTATTTAGCAAATTCTGTGTAGGAAAGTAGGGATAATATGAAGTATGAAATAATCGTAGTAGGAGGAGGACACGCCGGATGCGAAGCAGCATTAGCAGCATCCAGAAAAGGTCATAAAACACTTTTAATAACAGGAAACATTAAAAACATAGCAGACGCCCCATGCAATCCTTCAATCGGAGGACCAGCCAAAGGAGTAGTAGTAAGAGAAATAGACGCCCTTGGTGGCGAAATGGGTAAAAACACAGACAAATCTATTCTTCAAATAAAAAAATTAAATACAAAAAAAGGACCAGCAGTTCAAGCACTAAGAGCTCAAATAGACAAAACAATTTATCCACAAGAAATGTTAAAAACATTACAAAATGAAAAAAATCTAGAAATAAAAGAAGACATAGTAGAAGACCTAATCGTAGAAAATAATACTATAAAAGGAGTCCTTACAAAGAATAATGAAAGAATATATGCAGACGCAGTAATATTAACAACAGGAACATATTTAAAAGGAATGATTCTGCGTGGAGATAAAAAACACTCTGGAGGACCACACGGAGAAGAGCCATCACTTCATCTAAGCGATAAACTAAGAGAATTAGGATTTACAATTCAACGACTAAAAACAGGAACACCACCAAGAATCAAAAAAGACACAATAGACTTCACCAAAGGATTAGAACAACCCGGAGACAAATATCCATTAACATTTTCCTATATGAATGAAGTAAAATATGATATAGAAAACCAAGAAAAATGCTATTTAATCTATACAACACCAGACACCCATAGGATAATAAATGAAAACTTACAAAAATCTAGTATGTATGGCGGATACGTCGAAGGAGTAGGACCAAGATACTGTCCATCAATCGAAGACAAAATAGTAAGATTTAATGACAAAGAAAGACACCAACTATTTTTAGAACCTGAAAGCTTATATTATGATGACATATACATTCAAGGATTTTCAACAAGTATGCCAGAAGACGTTCAAGAACAAATGGTTCACTCATTACCAGGATTAGAAAATGCAAAGATCCTAAAATACGCTTATGCAATAGAATACGATGCAATAGACCCAACTCAATTAAAACAATCATTAGAAACAAAACTAATAAAAAATTTATTCACTGCAGGACAAATAAATGGTACATCAGGATATGAAGAAGCAGCATGCCAAGGTCTAATCGCTGGAATAAATGCATCCCTAAAACTAGAAGGCAAAAAACCACTAATTCTAAAAAGAAATGAAGCCTATATCGGAGTTCTAATAGATGACTTAGTAACAAAAGGAACAAAAGAACCATATCGTCTATTAACATCACGAGCAGAATATAGACTACTTTTAAGAGATGACAATGCAGATCAAAGACTATCAGAAAAAGGACATGAAATAGGACTACTAAAAGAAGAACAATATCAAAAATACAAACAAAAAGAACAAAAAATAAATGAACTAATCGAAGAATTAAAAACAAATTATATAAAACCTACAAACAACGAACTAAACATTGAATTAAAAGATAGAATATCATTATTTGAACTATTAAAAAGACCAGAAATAAACCTTTCAAATTTAACAAAATATATAAAAAACAACTATGAAGAAGAAATTATAAATAAAACTCAAATAATCGTAAAATATGAAGGCTACATCAAAAAACAAGAAAGAGAAGCAAAAAAGATGTCTGAATACGATGAAATCACAATTCCAGAAGACACAGACTTCACTAAAATTAGTAATCTAGCGCTAGAAGCAAGAGAAAAATTGCAAAAAGTAAAACCAACATCAATTGGACAAGCAATGCGAATAAGCGGAGTAAATCCATCTGATATATCAATACTAATGATTTATTTAAAAAGGGGAAATAAAAATAATGACTAAAGAAGAATTTATAAAAGAATTAAAAAAAATAAATATAATACTAAACGAAGACCAACTAGAACAATTAAATAAATACTACAAAATATTAGTAGAAGAAAACAAAAAAATAAATCTAACAGGAATAACTGCTAAAAAAGAAGTATACTTAAAACACTTTTACGATTCATTAGCGGCAGCACCCTTAATCGAAGATAAAAATATAAAACTATGTGATATCGGAAGTGGAGCAGGTTTTCCTGGAGTAGTCTTAAAAATAGCATACCCAGAACTAGATGTAACATTAGTAGATTCACTTGAAAAAAGAACAAAATTCTTAAATTACTTAATAAAAGAATTAAATCTAGAAAACATAAAAGTAGAAACAGCAAGAATAGAAGAATACTCAAAAAAACATCAAGAAGAATTTGATATAGTAACATCACGAGCAGTAGCAAGCATTCCCGTAATACTAGAAATGGCTTCACAATTAGTAAAAGTAAAAGGATACTTTATAATCCTAAAAGCAAAAGTCGAAGAAGAATTAATAAAATCCGAAAATGCTCTAAAGACACTAAACTTTAGGTTAGAGAAAATGTATCAATTCGAATTACCAGTAGAACAAAGTACAAGAACAATCTTAAAAATAAGAAAATTAAACAAAGTATCACAAACTTACCCAAGAGATTTTGCAAAAATTAAGCATAGACCATTGTAAAGTCTCTTTTTTTATTGTATAATTTACATTAGGGGAACTATAAAGAATGAAAAGAGGGATAATATGAACTTGGAAAAAGAAGTATTCGAACTTAATATAAATGATATAATGCCAAATAGATTTCAACCAAGAGAAATATTTGATGAACAAGCATTAAATGAGTTAGCTTTGTCTATAAAAGAACACGGAGTAATTCAACCAATAATAGTAAGAAAAATTGGTGACAAATACGAAATAATAGCAGGAGAAAGAAGATATCGTGCTTCACAATTAGCAGGAAAAACAACAATACCAGCATTAGTAAGAGACATAGACGATAAAGAAACAGCTAAAATTGCTTTACTTGAAAATCTTCAAAGATCTGATTTAACCCCAATCGAAGAAGCAAAAACATATCAAACAATTCTAAAATTAGATAATATAACTCAAGAAGAATTAGCAGCAAACTTAGGAAAATCACAATCAACAGTGGCTAATAAATTAAGACTTCTAAACTTAGCAGAAGAAGTTCAAACAGCATTATTAAATAAACAAATATCAGAACGCCATGCTAGAAGTCTATTAAACGTTCCAAATTTAGAAGAACAAAAGAAACTATTAAACCAAGTAATAATGAATAGATTAACAGTAAGACAATTAGATGATGAAATAATGGCCTTAACTGGAAAAAAACCACAAGAAGAACAACAAATAGAACATCAAAATAAAAGTGTTTTAGAAGAAAATATAAATAAAATGGAAAATGATATAGTAGCAAATGCACCACAACCACAAGAACAAACACCAGTAAGTGTAAATAATAATCAACAAGAACCACAAATAGTAACTATGCCAAACGAAATAAAAGAAACACAACCTGAAGTTCAAACTGAAATCAAAGCTGAAATCAAAGCTGAACCACCAACATCAAAACCTAACATTTTTGATATGTTAAGACAAGAATCTACACAAGATACAGCAATAGAGCAACCATCAATTCCAACAATAGATATTAACACTGATGTACAAAATCAATCACTAAACACCAACGAACAACCTATAAAAACTGAACAATCAATAAATATTCCTACTATAACTGAAACACAACCACAAGAAATAAAACCATTACAAGAACAAACATCAGTAGGTGTAAATGCTAATCAACCAGAACCACAAATAGTAACTATACCAAATGAGTCAAAAGAAGAACAACCAAGTTATAATCAAGTATATGACTTAAGATTCGCTATAAATAACGTCAGACAAGCAGTACAAAACACAGAAAAGTTTGGTTTCAATATTGATGTTCAAGAATTTGACTTAGACAATGTTTACCAAATCATAATAAAAATAGACAAAAACAAATTTTAATGCCTATATATAGGCATTTTTTTAATATAAAAATAAAAACATGAAAAATAACTTTAAAAACACAGAAATTTTTGATAGAATATATATAGTATAAAGAAAGAAATAGGTGGTAACAAAATGGGAAAAGTAATATCTTTAATAAATCAAAAAGGTGGAGTAGGTAAAACTACTACAAGTATTAATCTTTCTGCGTCATTAGCATTATTAAATAAAAAAGTTCTATTAATAGATCTAGATCCACAATGCAATGCAACAACAGGAATAGGTATAAACAAAGGAGAAATAGAAAAGAGTATTTACAACGTTTTAAATGACACATCAACAATTGAAGAAACAATAATAAAAACAAAATACAAAAATCTATACGTACTTCCAGCAAACATAAACCTAGCAGGAATAGACATCGAATTAGAACACAAAGAATCAAATATATCAAAGGCAGAACAATTAAAATATCACATTAGTAAAATAAAAGATCAATATGATTACATAATAATAGATTGTCCTCCATCACTTGGCATAATAACAACAAATGCCCTAACAGCATCAGACTCAGTAATAATTCCAGTACAATGCGAATTCTTTGCATTAGAGGGAATTACTCAATTATTAAAAGCAATAATGTATACTCAAGCCAATCTAAATCCTAATTTAGCAATTGAAGGTGTACTATTAACAATGCTAGATGTAAGAACAAACTTAGGATTAGAAGTAGTCGAAGAAATAAGAAAATATTTCAAAGACAAAGTATACAACACAATAATTCCAAGACTTATCAGATTAACAGAAGCACCATCACATGGAAAACCAATAATAGCATATGATCCAAAAAGTAGAGGATCAGAAGCCTATCTAAATTTAGCCAAAGAGGTGATTGAAGCAAATGGAAACAAATAATAAAACAAGAAGAGCCCTAGGAATAGGACTAGAAGAACTATTCAACATTGAAGACATTAACTATGACAAAGTAGAAGAAAAAATAATGGAAACAGTAGAATTAGATGAAGTAAAAGAAATAAAACTATCTGATTTAAGAGTAAATCCATACCAACCTAGAAAAATATTTGATGAAGAAGCACTTCAAGAACTAGCAGAATCAATAAAAGAACACGGAGTAATCCAACCAATAATAGTCAAAAAAAGCATAAAAGGTTACGAAATAGTAGCAGGAGAAAGAAGATATCGTGCTTCACAATTAGCAGGGAAAGAAACAATACCAGCAATAATTAGAGATTTTACAGATGAACAAATGATGGAAATTGCAGTATTAGAAAACCTTCAAAGAGAAAACTTAAATCCAATCGAAGAAGCAGAAGCATACAAAAATCTAATGCAAACACTAAACTTAAACCAAGAACAACTAGCGAAAAAAGTTGGTAAGTCAAGAAGTCACATAACAAATATTTTAGGAATACTAAACCTTCCAGAATCAATAAAAGACTTAATTATTACTAACAAAATTACAATGGGACATGCCAGAGTATTATCAAAACTAGAAGATAAAGAAAAAATAGAAACACTAGCGGCAAAAACAATCACAGATAATCTAAGTGTAAGACAACTAGAACAACTATCTTCAAACAATGATGAATATGAAAGAAAAAACAAAATTACTAAACAACATAAAGAAAAATCAAGCGAATATATAGATTTAGAAAAACAATTATCAGAATATTTTGGAACAAAAGTAAAATTAAATAATAAAAAAATGGAAATATCATATGAAAATGATAACGATTTAAACAGAATACTAGAAATAATGAACTATATAAGTAGGTGATAAAAATGAAATTTATTGATTTTTTAATAAAAAACAATATTCATGAGCTAATACTATTCATACTAATAGGATTAACCATATATATAATTTTTAAAAAATTACTATTAACAAACAAAGAAAAAATAAATAGAAAACAACAAACAATGAAAAAACTAATAGTAAACATATTAAAATACATAATAATAATATTCTTAATCCTAAAACTACTAACAATCATAGGAATAAATGTTAGTTCAATAATCGCAGGATTAGGAATAGCATCAGTAATCATAGGATTAGCACTACAAGACATTATGAAAGATATACTTTCAGGTATGTTTATCATTATAGAAAACCAATACGATGTTGGAGACGAAGTAGAAATTAATAAATGTCAAGGATACATAACAGACTTAGGATTAAGATCAACTAGAATAAAAACATTCGATTCAGATATCGTTACTATAGCAAATAGAAATATATCAGTAGTAAAAAACTGTTCAAGAGAAAAGCCAACAGTTATGATAGATTTACCATTCCCATACGAAACACCCAATAAAAAAGTTCTAGAAATGCTAGAAAATGTGAAAACAAGGGTAGAAAACGAATTACAAAATAGTTCAAAAGACTTCAGAATACTAGGACTTCAAAATTTTGAGGATTCTTGTATAAAATACAGAGTCATGTATGAAACAAAAAAAGACCAAAGATATTCCACAAGAAGAGCAATTAATATGATAATAAAAGAAGAATACGATAAATCAAAAATATCTATTCCATATAACATATTAGAGGTAAGAAATGGAAAATAAAAATTATACAATAGGAACAAAAGTAATAATGAAAAAACAACATCCATGCGGAACAAATCTTTGGGAAATAACAAGACTTGGTGCTGATATAAAAATAAAATGTCTAAATTGCAAAAGAGAAGTAATGATACCAAGAATAGAATTTAATAAAAAACTAAAAAAGATAGTGGAGGACTAAAATGGCAAGAAAAAAGAAACAAAAAAAACTAGTGTTACACCCAGTTACGGGATTTATAGTTTTAATCGCAGTAGTCATAGTATTAAGTGCAATACTATCACTTTTAAACATTTCAGTTACATACAATACAATTAATACTCAAACAAACAAACTAGAACAAACAATAATAACAGTTACAAATATGTTAAGTTATGATGGTGTAAAAACAATGATTTCCAATGCCGCTACAAACTTCATAAGCTTTACAACACTTTCAACCCTTATCATAACACTAATAGGAATAAAAGTGGCAGACGCAACAGGATTAATTCAAACATTCATGAAAAGAAGATTAAGTAAGTTCAATCCTAAGTTCATAACTTTCTTGATAATGATACTAGCAATATTTTCAAGTATAGTAAACGAAGTAGGTTATGCACTTTTAATACCACTTGGAGCATTATTGTTCCTATTTAATGGACGTAACCCTCTAGCGGGAGTAGCATCAGCATTCGCCGGAGTAGCATTTGGATATAGTATAAGCTTCTTTGTTGGTTCAATAGATATTAATCTAATACCATACACAATGAAAGCCGCAAGATTAATAGATGAAACATTCTACGTTAGAATGACATCAAATCTTTATATAATGATTCCTTCATGTATTTTACTTGCTCTAACAGGAACAATAGTAACAGAAAAAATTATAGTAAAAAAATTAGGAAGATACGTATCTAAAAAACATGATGAATTAGGAAAAACAAAAGAAATTGAATACTTAGATTTACAATATGAAGAACAAAAGAAAATAAAAGAAGAAGAAAGAGAAAAGAAAGGTAGTAAATATGCTAAAATATCAGCATTAATAGTAATACTAATATTTATTTATATGATAATACCAGGACTGCCTCTATCAGGAATGCTACTAGACTTAAATGAAAAAGCATATGTAGACCAATTATTCGGAAATAATTCATATTTTCAAGATGGATTTACATACATGCTAGCACTATTCTTCATAATAACAGGAATTGCCTATGGAATAGGAGCAAAAACTATAAAAAATGATAAAGACTTAATAGAAAAAACTAGTGAGGGACTATCATCACTTGGACTGCTTTTATTAATGATTTTCTTTGCAGCACAATTCATATCAATATTTAAAGAAACAAACATTCCAACAATAATAGTAGTAGCCTTAACAAACTTTTTAAAAATGTTACCACTATCAGGATTAGCACTAGTAATTATATCAATAATAATAATAGCAATAGCAAATATATTTATGCCAACATCAATGGCAAAATGGACAATAATATCACCAGTAATGGTACCTATGCTAATGCAACTAAATATATCTCCACAATTTTCACAATTTATATTTAGAGCAGCAGAATCTATGACAAACGGAATAACACCAGTATTAGCATACTTTGTTGTATACGTGGGATATTTAAATATATATAACAAAGATAAAGAAAAAACATATGGAATAAGAGATGGTATAAAATTAATGATGCCATACTTTATATGGATGACATTAATTTGGATATTAATAATAATTTCATGGTATTTAATTGGTTTACCATTAGGACCAAAAGTATACCCAACATTATAATAATACAAGGAGTGATAAAATGAGTTTAAAAGCAGGAATAGTAGGACTACCAAACGTAGGAAAATCAACATTATTTAATGCCATAACAAAAAAAAGTATATTAGTAGCAAACTATCCATTTGCAACAATAGACCCAAACGTTGGAATAGTAACAGTTCCAGATGAAAGATTACAACACTTAGAAGAAATCTATCTACCACAAGAAATAAAGCCAGCTACATTTGAATTTGTAGACATTGCAGGAATCGTAAAAGGAGCATCACTTGGCGAAGGATTAGGGAACAAATTTCTATCACACATAAGAGAAACAGATGCAATATGTGAAGTAGTAAGATGCTTTAATGATAAAGAAATAACCCACGTCGAAGGAAGCGTTGACCCAATAAGAGACGTTGAAATAATTAATTTAGAGCTAGCACTTGCAGACCTAGAAATAATTACCAATAGAATAGACAAAATTAAGAAAAAAGCAGAAACAACTAAAGATAAAGAAGCATTAATAGAATTATCTGCTCTTCAAAAATCAAAAGAAGCATTAGAAAAAAACATTCCCTTAAGATTAATTGACTACACAAAAGAAGAACTATTTGCTATTAAGTCATTTAATTTTATAACATTAAAACCACACATATATCTAGCAAATATCGATGAAAACGAAATCGGTATAGAAAATGATTATGTAAAAAAATTAAAAGAATATGCAGAAAAAGAACAGGCAAAAGTAATAACAGTATCTGCTAAAATAGAATCAGAATTATCAGAATTAAATGATGAAGATAAAAACGAAATGTTAAAAGACTTAGGAATAGATCAAAGTGGTCTAGACAAATTAATCGAAGCAACATATTCATTATTAGGCTTAAAAACCTACTTCACATGCGGTCCACAAGAAGTAAAAGCATGGACATACAAAGATGGAATGAATGCAAAAGAATGCGCTGGAATAATTCACTCAGACTTTGAGAAAGGTTTTATTAAAGCAGAAGTAATCGCATACAAAGACTTAATAGAATATGGCGATGAAACAAAAGTAAAAGAAAATGGAAAATTCAGAATCGAAGGTAAAGAATATTTGATGCAAGATGGAGATGTCTGTCACTTTAGATTTAATTTGTAAAAATGAGATTTAACCCTCATTTTTTATTTTTAAATAAACAACTATTTACAAGAACCTAACAAATAGTATATAATTTAAGTAGAATAAGGAGTTAAATATGGATAGAGAATTTATTGAAGTAATTAATCAAAATAATGAAAAAGAAAAAATAGAAATATTTGCACAAGTAAAATCAGAAAAAGATAACAAATTATATGTGTTATTAACACCAGACGAGGAAATAAATGATGAGGTAAATATTGCTATAGCAACTCTTGAAGAAAAAGAAAATGAATTTTACATGAATTTAGTTGAAGATCAAGAAGAACTAAACTATGTATATGACCTAATAATAAAATCATTAAAAGAAGGTGAATAAAATGGAAAATCAAAATGCAGAACAATTAATAAACAGTATTAATAGAGAATACTATGTTCAAAAAATCGAATCATTACGAAAACAAAAACTAAATTTAAAAATGGGAAAAGATAGATATGCAGGAACTGGAATAAAAAAATCATCAAAACCAATTTCACGACGTCAAGCAGAATTAGAAATTAAAATGATAGAATCTGAAATAGAAGATTTAGAACAAAAAAGAATGGAAATGAAATTCGTACAACAAACATTACAACATGAAACAAGAAAAATGAAAGGTTTGGTAAAAGAATGGGAATTAACAAATAAATTGGCAAGGTTATTAGAATACAAAAACGACAATCAAACTCAAAAAGAAATAAGAAAAGCAAGAATAAATACAAGAAAAAATATATCTGATCAAACTCAAAAAATATCAAAAGACATGTACAAGCTATTAAAAAATAATAAGCATTTAAGAATTAATAGTATCTGGACAATCGCATCAAAATTCTCACACAGTCAATATGAAATGAATACAGTTTTCGAAGAAATGCAATTTGAAATAACAGACGATTATACTAAAGGTAATAGATCATTAGAATTAGATAATGCAAGAATTCGAAGAGCAATAGATGCAATGAATGGTGAAATAAATCAAGACAATATAAACTTTAGAGGAAGAGAATCTTTATCAACTTTCTATAAATTAAATAGTTTTGTAAATCAACACTATAACCTCGAAAGTAAAGAAAGCGCATTAGTAGAAAAACTTCATTCAAACTATAAAGAAATAATGGAACAATCAAGAGAAATATGGTATTTAGATGAATTAATAGACATATTTAAAAACACTTCAATATCCAAATCACAATTATATCAAAGTATGTGCAGTGTAAAAGAACAACAAATAAGTGAATTACGTTCCTTAATAAGCACAAGTGAACAACAATATGAAAATTCAGGTTTAAAAGGTAAAATTGAAGCATCAGCTAGAATAGTAGCACTCCAAAAGCAAATAGAGTTCATCAAGCAAGAAATGCTAGAAAGTAGAGAAAATCAACAAAAATATGAACAACTTCAAAGTCAATACTTAGAATTAAAAAGTACTTTAGTTCAATTATTAGAAAAATATCCTGAATTAAATAAAAATAGAATAAATATTAAAACAGAGATATTAAGAGAACAACTTAAAAACGAATATGAACCAAAAGAAGAACATCAAGAAAAAGAAATACAAGTAGAAGACAAACAACAAATAAAAAACATAGAGCTAGATGAAAATCTTCAAATCCAAAGAACACAATTATATCAACAATATATGGTAGAAAAAGTAAAAAATACTGATTTAGGAAAAATGCCATTTTCAGAATATCTAAAAGTAACAAGACCAAATTCAAGAGAACTAATAGAAATAGAACAATCAAGAGAAAATATGGCTAATATTATATATGATGAATATTTAAAATACTATGAACTTTTAGATGACAAAACATCAGCAATGAGTTTCGAACAATTTGCAAATAAAAAATACGGAGTAGAAAATGTTGATATACCGATTGTGTATGAAGAAAACTATAGAGAAATAAGAAAAAAATAGACACCAAAGTCTATTTTTTTAACTCATTCTATTTTTCTTTTTTCCTAATTTCGAAGTCTTATAAAACTTATAAAGTCCAGGGGAAATAACTAAATCAAACTCCCCAATATACTCAGTAACCTCAGCATTATAACCAAGTTTCATTTCATTAAGACCTTTAAACTTATTATTATTTCCAAAGTATCCAGTAATAGCATTCAAATGAAAATAAACAGCACCAAGCTTTGCATATTTTTCAATAATATGCCACTTAAGTAAGAAATTAGGATAATAAAGCCCATATTTAGGATTATATCCCTCTATTAAAAGCTCAACACCATACTTTTCGATAATGACTCCTGTTGCTCCAATAATAATACCTTGTGGATTCTTCTCAAAAAGTGATGAAGCATACTCCAATTCCTTTTTATAAGTAGCAAGTAACTTATCTGAAGTAATCTTAGAATTAGTAAGCTTATTATCAATTTTATTATTTCTACCAGCTTCCTGTATCCTAGAATTAATATCCTCATTATTAGCAATTTCGTCTTCATATAATTTTTTAATATTAGTCAAATACTTCTCAGTATTAAGCTTAGCAAAATAAAGCTCAAACTTGTTACCAAAAAACTCTCCAAAATCTTTATAATAATTCAACTTTCTATAATGCTTCTTATAAACAAAACTATAAAAAATTTCCATATCATTATGATTGCCCTGTACTATTTCAACACCCCTAGATTGAGCCTTTCTAATCTTATTTTTAATATTACTATCAAAATTTTTATACAAAGACTCAGCAGAACCAGTTACCTTTAAAATAGCATTCCATCTTGGCTTTTCAGTACCAAAAAACTTATTATCACCAAAATAACTATATCCATTATTTTGTAAAAAAACTATTATATCATTTTGATAAGGACTTGGTATAACATTACCATCTTTATCCCTTTTATTAGCAACAACCGGAGGATCAATCTTTAAAAACACATAATTACTCTTTGCTAAATACCTCTTTAATTTTCTAGAAAGCTCAGTAATAAGTTGTTTATTATCATAATCAATCAAAAAACCACGAGGAGCATAAGCATACTTATGACCAAAAAACAACTTTTTAGTAAGCATTAAAGTAGCGCCAATAAGCATATTAGAATTATCAACAAAACCATAATACTCTACCTTAAAACCATTCTTTCTCATCAAGTTTCCATACATAGAAGTCTGATAATAAGTATGAAGAGGATGGTTATCAGAAAAATTATCAAACTGTTCTGGTGTAAGAATAACAATTTTCATATAAACACTCCTCCTTCATTGTATTTTCATACTACTATAATAACTTTTTTTCGAACTAAAATCAATAAAAAAGTTTTATTTATATAAAAAATATTATATAATATTCACAAGGATAGGTGAAAATATGAAAATAATAGAAGTCAAATCAAGAGAAATATTAGACTCACGAGGATGGCCAACAGTAGAAACAGACATAACAATCGAAGGAAACATTACAGGAAGAGCAAGTGTTCCAAGTGGTGCCTCAACCGGTTCAAATGAAGCCTTAGAACTACGCGATAATGAAAAAAGATATCTAGGAAAAGGAGTCTTAAAAGCAGTAAACAATGTTAACACTATAATAAAAGAAAATATTATAAATAAAGACTTCAAAAACTTTCAAGAATTAGATGAATTATTAATAAAACTAGATAATACTAAAAATAAAACCAATCTTGGAGCAAATGCCATTCTTTCAGTATCACTTGCATACATAAAAGCATGTGCACAAAAAGAAAATAAAGAACTATATCAATACATCGGAGAAAAAAAACAAGTACCTAAGTGCATGTTTAACATATTAAACGGAGGAATGCATGCCGATAATAAGATTGAATTTCAAGAATTCATGATTATGGTAAATAGAAAAACAATAAAAGAACAACTACAAATAGCAAGTGAAATATTTCACAACCTAAAAAACATTTTAAAAGAACAAGGATACAGCACCAACGTCGGAGATGAAGGAGGCTTTGCCCCAAATCTAAAAAACAATGAAGAGGCTCTAGATACTATTATTAAAGCAATAGAAATATCAGGATACAAACCAAAAGAAGATGTACTAATTGCGCTAGACATCGCAGCATCATCATTCTATGATAAAAATAAAAAAATGTATTTAATAGACAATACCTATAAAACAACAGATCAAATGATTGAAATGTATAAAGAACTAATAAAAAAATATCCAATCTTCTCAATTGAAGACCCACTTGAAGAACAAGATTTTATAGGGTTTTCTAAATTAACAAATGAACTAAATACAAACATAGTCGGAGATGATCTTTATACCACAAACAAAAACTTATTACAAAAAGGAATAGAAAATAAATCAACCAACTTCATTCTTTTAAAAGCCAATCAAATAGGAACAATAAGTGAAATGTTAGAAACAATAAACCTAGCAAGAGAAAACAATATAAACATGATAATATCACACAGAAGTGGAGAAACAGAAGACACATTCATAAGTGACTTTGCAGTAGGCTTAGGAATACCTTACATGAAAAGTGGTTCACTATCTCGTGGAGAAAGAATATGTAAATACAATAGACTTCTAAGAATCGAAGAGAATTTATAGTTTTAAAATATTTCGTTACACATATAAATTAATAGGTGATTATAGTGAACGAGATATTTTTTTTAATATTTGCATTCTTAACAGTATTCTTAAGCATTAAACTATCAATATACGCAGACAATCTAAGCAAAACAAGCAACATATCAAAAGCAGTAATCGGAGGCCTCTTATTAGCGGGAGTAACATCACTACCAGAACTAATAACATGTACATCAGCAGTATTATTAAAAAACCCTTTATTAGCGATCGGAGACATCCTAGGAAGCAATCTCTTTAATATATTCATAACAGCACTCCTAGATATTATATTTATAAAAAAGATATATACAACAAAAACAACAAAAACCAATTATTTAACTTATCTAATCTTAATAATAAACTATTTAACAATCTATCTATTTATAAAAGGTAAAATAAATATAACAATCCTAAATATAAGTCTTCCTACTATTGTTATTCTCATACTATACTTCATATACATAAAACTATTACCTAAAAATAAAGAAGAACAAACTAAAACAGAAATAAGAGCAATAAAAAATATCAAAGAAAAATTGTTAATAACTTCAATTCTCATGATAGCATCAAGTGTTTTATTAACAACATTTGTTAATAACATAGCAAGTACACACCCATCATTTTCAAGCGGACTAATCGGAGCAATACTACTAGGAATAACAACAAGCTTACCAGAAGTCATAACATTCTATACCCTTATATCAATCGATAACTATGATTTAGCACTACAAGACATCATAGGAAGCAACCTATTTAATCTAGTAGTTTTATCATTTTCAGACATTATCTACAAAACATCGCCAATATACAATGAAATAGACAATCACACAACAACAATTCTCATCCTAGGTCTAATATTTATAATAATAAGCTTTCTTCAAAACATTAGAACAAAATCAATATCAAAACTAACATATATAATTCCTTCCATAATAATAGTAAGCATCTATATCTATTTTTGGTTCATAGGTTTTATCTAAAACTATTGATTTACAAAAAAAAATATGTTAAAATACTCTTAGTTATTTAGGGAGGCGTACTATGACAATATTAGAAATAGCATTATTAGTAATTTGCGTTTTATTAATTATATTAGTATTATTACAAAGTGGTAAATCAGATGACGCTGGAGCAATCTTCAGTGGTTCAACAAGCGATCTGTTTAAAAACAGAAAAGAACGTGGTAGTGAATTAGTAATAAGTAGAACTACACTAGTACTAGGCTTACTATTCGTAATAATATGTACTGTAATTTCATTTATTTAATAAAACAGATGTAATTCTGTTTTTTTTGTGGTATTATATAGACAGGTGATAAAAATGGAAGAAAAAATACTAGATATATTAGAAATATCAAGAAACAACGCTATTAACCTAAAAGATATTTATAAAAAAAGTGGTTACACAAACTATACATATGAACAATTTTTAGAAGTAATAGATGATCTAAAAGAAAAACAACTAATCTACTGTGTAGGCGGAGACAATTATACCCTTAATCCATTCATCGAAGGAATCTTTCACATTAAAAGAAATGGTGATTGTTATGTATCTTATGATAATAAAACAATAAACGTAAACAAAGACTACAAAAAAATGTGCTTTGAAGGAGATAAAGTACTAGCAAGAATAACAGACTTCAATAATAACACAGGAACCATTAAAAAGATAATAGAAAGAAAAGGAATAATTGCAGAAGTAAAAACCATCAATAAAGAAAGATACGCAGTCGTAGGAAAAGACATGTATAAAATAAACCTAGATGATAAAATAGTAGATGGTATGCTAATAGGTATAAAAATAGACAAAACCAAAGAAGGAAAATACTATCGTGCTACCCTAGACACCATAATTGGTCACAAAAACGCCCCAAAACTAGAAGAAAACAAAATATTATATGCCAATAACTTCACAATAGGATTCACTGAAGAAGCATTAAAAGAACTAGAATACATACCATCATCAGTATTAGAAAAAGATATCGATGGAAGAAGAGATTTAAGAGACAAAATGGTATTTACAATAGATGGCGATGATACAAAAGACATAGATGATGCTATTTCAATTGATATACTAGAAAATGGCAACTATAAACTAGGAGTCCATATAGCAGACGTAACAAACTATGTAAAAGAAAACTCAAAACTAGATCTAGAAGCAAGAGAAAAAGCAACAAGTGTCTACATGCCAGGAGTCGTAAGTCCAATGTATCCACCACAACTATCAAATGGAATATGTTCCCTAAATCCAGATGTTGATAGACTAGCACTGTCATGCGAAATGGAATTTGATAAACAAGGCAACTTAATAACATTCGATATATTCAAAAGCGTAATTCATTCAAATATTCAAATGACATATAAAAAAGTAAATAAAATACTAAATGAAAACGTAGTAGAAGAAGATTATGAAAAATATGTTGAAGCACTAAATAAAATGGAAGAATTAGCAAAAATACTAAGAACATCAAGAGAAAAAAGAGGAATGTTAAACTTCGACCTTCCTGAAAAGAAAATAAATATAAATGAAAATGACGAAGTAGAAAGCATCGAACTAAGAATACAAGACACTGGAGAAACACTAATCGAAGACTTCATGTTAGCGGCCAATGAAACAGTAGCAACATACATCTATAACATGGGAGTAGAATCAATCTATCGTGTTCATGAATACCCAGACGAAGAAAGACTAAAAAATACTCTTACTATACTTAAAACATACGGAGTAGATATAAACACTAAAGTCAATATGTCAGATCCAAAAGTAATACAAAACATTCTAAAAGAATTAGAAACAAAAGAAAATAAAGACCTATTCATTCAAATGATTCTAAGATGCATGGCTAAAGCAAAATATACAACACAAAAAGAAGGACACTTTGGAATTGGGGTAGACTCAAGAAAAGGAGAATACTACACACATTTTACAAGCCCAATAAGAAGATATCCAGATACAACAATTCATAGAGTATTACATCTAATACTAAATGGTGAATTTGATAAACTAATGCAAGATCTATATAAATCAAAATTAGAAGAAATCGCCATACACTCATCACACCAAGAAATAGCGGCAGAAAAATGCGAAAAACAAGCAAATAAATATAGAATGGCACAATTCATGCAAAATAAAGTCGGAGAACAATTTATAGGAAAAATAAATGGCTTCACTAAAAATGGAATGTTCATTGAACTAGACAATCTAGTCGAAGGAAGAATGGGCTTTGAAACAATGGATGATTATTATAACTATGATGAAGAACTACAAATAATAATCGGAGAAAGAACTAATAAAATATATCGTCTTGGAGACACAATCGAAGTAACACTAACAAGAAGTGATCCTGAAAACTATGAAATAGACTTTGAACCAATAAAAAAATCAAATGACAAAGTAAAAAAGGTAAAACAAAATGGAAATACTAAATAGAAAAGCAAAATATGATTACTTCATCGAAGACGAACACGAATGTGGAATAGAACTACTAGGAAACGAAGTAAAATCCATAAGACAAGGAACATGCAATATCAAAGATAGCTATGCAATCATTAGAAAAAATGAAGTCTATATAATAAATATGTTCATAAAAACCTATGACAAAACCGGAGCATTCATAAAAGATGAGACAAGAACTAGAAAACTATTACTACATAAAAAAGAAATATTAAAACTAAGAGATAAAATAGAAAAAGAAGGCTATACTCTTATTCCATTAAAAATATACTTTAATAAAAATAAAGTAAAAGTACTTCTAGGAGTCTGCAAAGGTAAAAAAAACTATGACAAAAGAGAATCATTAAAAGAAAAAGACATCCAAAGAAGAATAAATAAAGAATTGAAAGATAGATAATTTCAATTCTTTTCTTTACATATATAAACTTAATATGTTATCCTATATATAGGAAGTGATAATATGTCCGGATTTGGAACAGTATTAAAAGAATACTTAGAATTTTATAAAATATCACAAGTTGACTTTGCACAAAGATTAGGAATTACTCAAAAACACATGAATGAAATACTAAATGAAGTAACAGAAATATCAGTAGATCTAATGATTGCAATAAGTCTTCTAACAGATATTGAACCAAACTATATAATGAAAGTAGAATCAAAAAAGAGAATGTACAACTATCTAAAAAACAAATTTCAAAATGAACAAGAAATAAATAACTATTTAGAAACATTCAAACTAAAAGAAATATATAAACTAGGATGGATTGATTTAGAAAACAAAACATCATATGTAACAAATGCCATAAATCTATTAGAATACATCAATCTAAGAACATTTGATCAATTTGAAGAATACTTTGACAATAAAATAATATCAAAAGAAGAAATAAAAGATAAAAAAGCAACATTTATGTGGATAAAAAGATGTGATAAACTAGCAAAAAGACAAGAAGTAAAAACATATAATTCTAAAAACTTAAAAGTACTTTTTAAAGATTTAAAAGAACAAGAAAACAAAAACACAATCAAAGAAAGAACTAAACTACTAAATAACTATGGAATATACTTAGTACTAGAAGAATCTCTAGACAAAAACATAAGAGCATGCTCTCAAGTAAAAGGAATAAATCCAGCAATATATATAAATAAAAATATAAAAGATAAAGCAGAGTTTTATTATTCACTATACTATGAGTTAAGCAAAGTAAAAAGTTATTTTAATAAACTAAAAAAATCAATTATTCTATCTTTAAAAAATGAAAAAATAGAAAAGCAAGAACAATTTGCTCTAAATGAAATGGTATCAAATGAAATATATAAGAATATAAAAGAAAACATATATAATATAGATGCAATCTGTAAGAAAAATAAAGTTGCAGTAGACTTTGCACATTTTAGATTAATAAAAGACAAACTAATAAAAGCAGATAAACAATACCAAAAAATTATTGAATAAATAGTATATTTATGATATAATTTGCTCAACGGGGATGATATGGTTTCGACAGGAGTAATACGATTTAAACTGCAAGTAGATGGCAATCTTTAAATGCACAATTAAATATAACTGGAAACAGAAATTTAGCATTTGCTTAGAATAAAAAAGCAAAACTCTTCTATATTCCTAGTCTGTGGGAATATTTAAGGGTAATACCTAGCAGACTATATTACTATTTTTCTTACGAATAGTAATGAATATTAGTAAGATAGTTACTTATTTAATTGTTGGTTATTCTGTAAGTAATGAAAAATCTTAATCAACTAAACTTGTAGACGTTTAAATTAGTTTGCTTTTGGACAGGAGTTCGATTCTCCTCATCTCCACCATTATGTTAATTATCCCTTGTATACCAAGGGTTTTATTATGTTTTAAAGTTTTCAAACACACTAACAAACACAAAAATAATAAAGTAGATGAATCATAAAATAATTCAAAAGGTAAAGCTATAAATGATTTAGAAAGTTAAACGAATGAAATCTAGAAGAAAAATTGAAAATGATGTATAATTATTATAGGAGGCGGTATAATTATGACAAATGATGAGACTTTAAAAAAATCATTGATTTACCAAGTAAAACCACTACTGCGATAGCAATTTTAATAAATTACAGTTCAAATGAAACTCTTATTGAACCACTTACACAAAGTAAAATTAGAATATTATTAAAAGACACTTGTAAAAAATTAATAAATATTATGGAGTATAAATATGAATATAGAAAAAATAAAATCGGAACTAATAGAAGAAATAGAAAAACAAATAAAAATTATAAAAAATGAATATAAAGATCTCATAAATATAGAAAAATCGTATAATTTGAAAAAACAAGTTCACATTATGAATACTGGCACTGTCTCATTATTTGTGCAGAATAAAAATTTTTACTTTCCACTAGATGCCGTAACAACACTTGAAAAATTAAAGAAAATACCAGGTTTTGGAATCAATAAAAATCATAAAACTCACACTAATAAAAATGTAATATTAAATAATAATACATATTGGTCTTACATAAAACATGCTTACTTAAAAGGACTCACACCCATAATGTATTATAAAGAAATACTTTTGCATGAGACATTTCACTTTTGTGGAAGCGGAGGTGGAAGTGCTTTACGCGAAGGAATAAATGAATTGAAAACAAGGCAACTAGCTCAAAAATATAACTTATTAACATCATCATGTGGATATCCTAAAGAAGTAAAAATTGCATACCAGTTAGAACAAGTTTTAAAAGAAGATACTATTAATAAAATAGCATTTTCTAAAAATGATGAAGAAATAAAAAATATCTTAAATAAAATATCACCAGAGGCAGTAAAACTGTATTTTAATTTAGAAAAATCAATGAATGAAGAATTCTATCATAAATATATGAAATATAATTATCCAGGATTTCTAGGAATGTTTAAAAAAACAATAAAATATCATAATATCAATTATAAAAAAGCACAAAAAATACTTGAAAATTATATAAAAAATAAAGAAATATAACATTTAATTTACATATATTTACATTATACCCAAACCCACAAAACTTGACAAAATCAAAAAATGCTAGTAAAATATTTAATTGTCGCGTGTGAAAGAGGTGTAGTAAATAATGTTTTATGATGAACAAGTGACAATGAAAGTTGTTGAAGAAGAACCGTCCCAGATATTCGACTTGATAAATGAGAATCATGTCGAATTAGTAAACAAAATATTATCAAAAAAAATAATAGATATTAATCTTACAAATGAAAATGAAGATAGTATTCTAATGATAATGTTAAAAAAAGGATGGTATGAAGTTGTTTTAAAACACATGAAAAATAAAGAATGGCAAGTGAACCATCAAAACAAACAAGGAGAAACATTCGCACATATTTTAGTATCAAAAAACTATCGCGAAGTTCTAGAAATAATAAAACAACTACAAAAAAACAAAAACTTTATTCCAAATATTAGGAATAAAAAAGGAGAAACAATTCTAGATAAATCAATCAATGAACATTACATATATACAACAGTAAAAATACTCGAAGATGATAGATTTAATAATATAGATCTAGTATCCTTTAAAAACTTATATGAAAACTATATAAGAAGTAATAACTATGGTATTTATTCTAAAATGAATAACTTGGAAATAATTATTGACAATCTTGTTGATAAAGAATTATTACCAAAAGTAGAAAAAATAGTAAATACTATTACAAAGAATTTTGAAGAAATAAAAAATCACGTGCAAAACAATGAAATAAAATATTTAGATAATATTGTATATAGTGTATTACAAGAAGTTTAAAGTAAATTACTTGATTAATTTACTTTTTTCTTTTATAATCTATAACTGGAGTGATGAATTATGAATATCCCAAACTTAAAAGAAGCAAAAAAAAGAACAAACAAAGAAGTAGAAACAAACTATTATGAAACGAAATATCAAAATGTTGTAAATAATAAAAAATACTTTCTAAAAACATATGGCTGTCAAATGAATGAACATGATAGCGAAAACATGAAAGCAATACTTGAAGAAATGGGTTTTAAAGAAACTGAAAATATGGAAGATGCTGACCTAGTGCTACTAAATACCTGCTCAATAAGAGAAAATGCCCATAATAAAGTATTTGGCATGTTAGGAAGAGCAAAACATTTAAAAAGTACTAAAAAAGACTTAATCGTAGGAATTGCAGGATGCATGGCTCAAGAAGAAGTAGTAGCACAAGAAATATTAAAAAAATACAAATGGATGGACTTTGTATTAGGAACACACAATATAGAACAATTAAGTGAATTAGTGTATGACTCATTAAAAGAACACGAACTAAAAATTGAAGCACAAAGTTGTGAAGGAAAAGTACTCGAAGGGCTACCTACAACAAGAAATAGCAAAGTAAAAGCATTTGTTAATATAATGTATGGATGTGACAAGTTCTGCACATACTGTATTGTACCATACACAAGAGGAAAACAAAGAAGCAGAAAGCCAGAAGACATAATAAAAGAAGTAGAACAACTTGTAAAAGATGGATATCAAGAAGTGACGCTATTAGGACAAAATGTAAATGCTTATGGAAAAGATTTGAATATAGATTACACCATGACAGATTTATTAACAGATGTTGCAAAAACTAATATCAATAGAATAAGATTTGTAACATCACATCCATGGGACTTTACAGATGATATGATTGAAACAATAGCAAAATATAAAAACATAATGCCAAGTATTCATTTACCAGTACAATCAGGAAACAACGAAATACTAAAACTAATGGGAAGACGCTATACAAAAGAAGAATACTTAACATTATTCAACAAAATAAAAGAAAAAATACCAAATGTTTCAATAACAACTGATATAATCGTTGGATTTCCTAACGAAACAGAAGAACAATTTAATGATACTTTAGACTTAGTAAATAAGTGTAAGTTTGATCTAGCATTTACCTTTATATTTTCAAAAAGAGTAGGAACACCAGCAGAAAAAATGCAAGATAACATCTCTTTAGAAGAAAAAGAAGAAAGATTATATAAATTAAATGAACTAATAAATAAATATGCCCTTGAAAATAACGAAAAGCTATTAAATAAAACAGTAAAAGTTTTAGTCGAAGGACCAAGTGACAAAAATGATATGTTAATGGGTTATACTGATACTAACAAACTAGTAAACCTAAAAGGTCCAAAAGACATAATAGGCAAAATAGTAGATGTAAAAATAATACAAATAAAAACTTGGAGCCTAGATGGAGAATATGTAAAATAACATATTCTTTTTTTAAAACTATTTGTAAAAACAAAAAAATATGATACTATATAATTGGTGAAACTATGGGCAATAAGAAAAAAATAATATTAACAATTCTTCCGATCATTATAATACTAACAATAACTATGTTATTAATATTATACTTTAAGATGATAGATGATTTTAACAACGCAACATTCAAATTAAATGGAGAAGAAACACTAACTCTTGAAGTAGGAAAAGAATACAAAGATCCAGGATATATTGCCATAGTAAATAAAAAAGACAAAGAAACAGATGTCAAAGTACTATCAAACTTAAACATTAATGCTGTCGGAGAATATGAAATAAGTTATACTTTAAACTTTGACAAAATAAAAAAACAAAAAGAATTAAAAAGAAAAATAAAAGTAGTCGATACCACAAAACCAGTCCTCACAATCGAAGGAAAAACACAAATTACTAAACAAGTTGGAGATAATTTTAAAACCCCAAACTACAAAGCAATAGACAATGTAGATGGAAATATCACCAAAAAAGTTAAAGTAACATCAAACGTAAATACTAAAAAAGCAGGCAAATACACAGTAAAATACTCAGTTGTAGATTCAAGTGGAAATAAAACAGAAAAAACAATAAATGTTACAGTAAAAGAAAAACCAAAGCCAAAACCAAAGTATACTTATCCAAAAAATGAAAAATCAAACTACAAAGGAACATTCATTGAAATATCAATACCAACACAAACACTAAGATATTATCAAAAAGATAAACTAGTACTAAAATCAAGCATAGTAACAGGATTAAACAACACAACTCCAATTGGAACATATAAAGTAGTAAACAAAGCAAGGAATACAACATTAAGAGGAAAAGACTATGCAAGCTTTGTATACTATTGGATAGCATTCAAAGGAACAGCATACGGATTACATGATGCAACATGGCGCTCATCATTCGGAGGACAAATATATAAAACTAACGGTAGTCATGGATGTGTTAATATGCCATATTACAACGCCCAAAAACTATATTCAATGGTATCCATTGGGACCCCAGTATATATTTATTAATAAAAAAGTCAACAAAACCATTATATTAGCATAAATTAAATTGAGGGGTGATATAGTGGGCAGTTTTAGAGAAATAGTCACAAAAGCAGTGATAGGAAAAGGTAAAAAATTATTTTCAAATAACTATACTTTAATACCAGAAGAAATTCCTACAACTATACTTGGATGTTGGGTAATAAATCATAAATTCAAAGGACAAAAAGAAAACGACAAAATCCGAGTAGAAGGAACTTGTGACGTAAACATTTGGTACTCATACGATAATGATACAAAAACAATTGTATCTAAACAAACAATATCATACAGTGAATTGCTAAATGTAAAAAGAACTAAAGAACTAGAATCTAATAGTCAAGAAGAAATAATTGTAAGAAGCCTAAAACAACCAAGTTGTACAAAAGTAGAAATAAACGGAGGAAAAATAGAATATTCTATTGAAAAAGAACTAGGAATAGAAATAGTCGGGGATACAAAAATGCGTATTTCAGTTGACGAAGATGAAGACGAATGGGAAGATATAATTGACGAACAAGAACAAGAAGAAATATCAAAACAAATAGAAAATTCAGTTGAAGAAAATTTTATAAACGAAGACAAATAAAAGACTCAATTGTCTTTTTTCTTGATTTAAGAACATAATTATGCTATAATACAGGCACTTGAGGTGAACATATGAAAAATAAAATAATAGGAAATATTAAACTATATCCAAAAAATACCAAGAAAAAAATTATGACACTATTCTTAATAGGAACAATTATATCAACATCATTAACAGGATGCGCTAAAGACAAAACATGCAATATAAAAGAAGAACATTATCACATTTATAAAAATAAAAATGATATAGAATATACATACAAAGATTGTAATTTTAATTCAAAATCATACACAAATACAGGAGACTATATAATAAAAGATGACTTAGGCAATTATCTTTATCAAAATAATTTGTATGAAACAGATTTATTAAAAGATGAAATAGAAGAAGAATTAAATAAACAAGAAACAATATATCAAATAAAAAGTACAACACCATATAAAAATAAAAATGGAAAACTAACATTTCCAACAAAATGGAAAACAGTAAGTAAAAAAACATTCTCAAATTACGAAGGAATAGGACGTACAGGAACAGAGATAGAATATAAAACATACAAACTATCAAAAGAAAATAATATTTATAAAAAAGAAAAAGTAACATCAAAAGATCTAGAACAAGGAACATATATAGATATAAATGATTTCGTTATCTTACAAGATGCAGAACAATCCTATTATGTAAAAGGCAAAAAATTATAAGATAGAAAGGGAAAAAACATGTTTGAAGTAGGAAATATAAAAATAAAAAATAAAGTAGTATTTGCACCAATGGCTGGAGTATCAAATATAAGTTTTAGAACAATTATAAAAGAAATGGGCGCAGGCTTAATATACTCAGAAATGATAAGTACAATGGGTATCAAATATGGAAGTCAAAAAACTATAGACCTAATAAACTTTAATGAAACAGAAAGACCAATAAGTATCCAAATATTTGGAAACGATATAGATTCCTTCATCAAAGCAGCAAAATATATCGAAGACAATTATCATCCAGATATAATAGACATAAATATGGGATGCCCAGTCCCTAAAATAGCATTAAGATCTCAAGCAGGAAGTGCCCTGTTAAAAAATCCAGATAAAATATATGAAATAGTTAAACAAGTAGTAGAAAATACAAATACTCCAATAAGCGTAAAAATAAGAAGCGGTTGGGATGAAAATAGTATAAATGCTGTAGAAGTAGCACAAAAAATAGAACAAGCTGGTGCATCACTAATAGCTATTCATGCAAGAACAAGAAGTCAAGGCTACAGTGGTAAAGCAAATTGGGACATAATAAAGCAAGTAAAAGAAAATGTTAGCATACCAGTGATAGGAAATGGTGACATAAAAACAATATATGATGCCAAAAAAATGCTTGATGAAACTAAATGTGATGCTATAATGATCGGAAGAGCAACACTAGGTAATCCATGGTTCATAAAAGAATGTGTAGAATACATAGAAAATAATAAAATAATAGATCCTCCAACAAATATAGAAAAAATAGATATGATAAATCATCACTACGAACTTTTAAAAAAATATACTAGTGAAAAACAAGCACTACTAGAAATTAGAATGCATGCTCTTTGGTATATAAAAGGACTACCAAATATAAAAGAATATAAAAATAAAATAACATCATGTAAAACAGAACAAGAATTTAAAAACTTATTAAATGAAATAAGAGAAAACGTCAAATAGATACAAAAAAGTATCTTTTTTTTTAATAAAATAGTATACTAAATATAGGTGATAAAAATGAAAATAGCAATAGCATCAGATCATCGTGGCTATGAAATGAAACAAGAATTAATAAAATATTTAAAAGACCAAAACTATGAAGTCCTAGATTTAGGAACAAATAGTAAAGAAAGTGCAGACTATCCAAAATATGGAATACTACTAGGAGAAACAATAAAAGACAAAAAAGCTGATCTAGGAATTGCCCTTTGCGGAACAGGAATAGGAATATCAATAGCATGCAATAAAGTAAAAGGAATAATTTGTGCAAAAGTATCAAATAAAAAAGAAGCACGACTTGCAAAAGAACACAATCATGCCAATATAATTGCATTATCTGGAGAAATGTCAAAACTTAAAACAAAACAAATTATAAAAACATTTTTAACTTCACAAGAAAACAATCAAGAAAAATATATAAAAAGAATAAATCAAATTAAGGAGTACGAAAATGGGTAAAATAACTTTATACTTTTTAACAACAGTATTGGTAATAATATCACTAGATTCAGTAAATATAAATAATATATTTAAAAAAAATAAAATCTTTCAAGCAAGACTATTTTACTTCTTCTTAGCAATATCACTAATATATTTAGTAACAAACTTCATTTACGAAATTGCAACAACTATAAAAATATTTTAAGTTTATGAATAAAAACCTCATTAATTGTTAAAACTTTTAATGAGGTGATTTTATAATGAAAAAAATAACAAGAAACTACACAGTAGAAGGAATAATATTTGCAAGTATATGCGTATTCTGTTTACTTAGCTTTGCACTAGTAAGATCAATGTCAGTAGTAGACTCTAAAATAAGTGACAACTATACATACGTTTCATATGAAGTGCTTACTGATAATGTTGTACCAGTTACAAAAGAAGAACAAAAAAGTGTTGTGAGACCGTATGATGATGACAAAGTAAAAATTGGAAAAACATTCTATGACTATCAAAATAAAGAAACACAAGAAAAATCAATCATATACTACGAAAATACTTATATTCAAAACAGTGGAGTAGATTACACAAATGATTCAGTTTTTAAAGTAAATGCAATCAAAGACGGAAAAATTCTATCAGTAACAAAAGACGATATAACAGGAACAACTATAAAGATAAAACATAATGATAATTTAATTAGTGTCTATCAAAGTGTAAAAGATGTACTAGTAAAAGAAAATGAAGAAGTAAAACAAGGACAAACAATAGCAACATCATCTACAAACGCAATAAGTCAAGACCTAGGAAATCATTTACATTTTGAATTATATAGTAACAATAAACTAATAGATCCAGAAAAATACTTCAGCGAAAACATAAAAGGATACTAATATGTTTAATAAAGATATAGGAATTGACCTAGGAACAGTCAATATATTAGTTTATGTTAAAGGAGAAGGAATAATAGTAAATGAACCAAGTGTAATAGTGGTAGATGAACAAACAAAAAAACCAATTGCCTTCGGAGAAGAAGCAAACAAAATGTTAGGAAGAACACCAGGAAAAATAAAGGCAATAAAACCAATGAAAGATGGAGTAATAGCAGACTTCGAAATGGTTGAAACATTACTATCCTATTTATTAAGAAAGATAAATATAAAAAACAAAATAGTGAAACCAAGAATAATAATATGTTGTCCATCCAATATAACAGAAGTAGAAAAAAATGCCATAAAAGAAGCAGCAGAAAGAACTGGCGCAAAAAAAGTATTTATTGAAGAAGAACCTAAAGTTGCCGCAATAGGAGCAGGTCTAGAAATCGGAGAGCCAATAGGTAATATGGTCGTAGACATTGGTGGTGGAACAACTGATATTGCAGTTTTATCATTAGGAAACATAGTAACAAGTGCATCAATTAAAACCGCAGGAAATACATTTGATGAAAATATAATAGAATATGTAAAAAATAAATATAAACTCTTAATCGGGGAAAAAACTGCAGAAAATATAAAAATAAAAATAGGAACGGTAAAAAGTACAAAAAAAGAAAAATTAGAAATAAGAGGAAGAGATCTAATCGGGGGACTTCCAAAAACAATTACAATAACAAGCGATGAAGTGGAAGAAGCATTAAAAGATAGTATAAATAAAATAATATCCATGATAAAAGTAGTATTAGAACAAACTCCACCAGAACTAGCATCTGACATCATAGAAAATGGAATAATGTTAACAGGAGGGGGAGCAATGCTTCAAAACCTAAAAGAACTTCTAGAAGAAGAACTAAAAGTACCAGTTAAAGTAGCAGAAAACCCACTTGCATGTGTAGCTGAAGGGACAGGAATAATGTTAGACAAGATATATTATATAGACTAACAACCTGTTCTTTTTTGTTGAAATAAGTAAAAATATGATATAATTAACTTAGGCGGTGATAAAATGCTAGATATTAACAATCAATTGCATATACTATTTATAGTACTAACATGTTTAACAATTACATTAGCAATAACATTCTATATTAAAAAAATAGCCATTCATATCGGAGCAATGGATATTCCAAATAAAAGAAAAGTCCATACTAAGCCAATGCCACGACTTGGAGGATTAGGTATATTCTTAGGATTTCTATTTGGTTACATGCTATTTGGAGTTCAAAGTGTTCAAATGAACTCAATACTAATAGGAAGCTTCATTATAGTTTTAACCGGAGTAATAGATGATATAAAACCACTTGATGCAAAAACAAAACTAATTGGACAAATAATCGCAGCATGTATAGTAATCTTTTATGGAAACATTTTACTAAATAAAGTAACACTATTTGGACTATACATAAACTTTGGTATCTTTTCATACCCATTAACAGTTTTATTTATACTAGGGTGTATAAATATAATAAATTTAATTGATGGACTAGACGGTCTATCAAGCGGAACATGTGCAATATTTTATTTAACAATAGGAATAATTGCATTTATCAAAGGAACAATGGGAGCATTAAATATAACATTAGCATTTATTATGTTAGGTTCTACACTAGGTTTCCTATATCATAACTTTTATCCAGCAAAGATCTTTTCCGGAGACTCAGGTTCCATGTTTCAAGGCTTCATGATTGCAGTAATATCTTTACTAGGATTCAAAACTGCAACAATGATTTCTCTATTTGTTCCATTATTAATACTAGGAATACCAATACTAGATACACTATTTGCAATAATAAGAAGAAGTCTAAAACATCAACCAATATATATGCCAGATAAATCCCACTTACATCACCAACTATTAAGCTTAGGTTTATCACATAGAAATACAGTCTTAGCAATATATGCAATGAATATATTATTTGCAATCGCATCAATAATATATATAATCGGAGATAAAAAAATAGGTGTATATGTATACCTAACAATATTAGCATTAATACTATGGATAGTATTTAGAACAGGAATAATATCAGATAAAAATAAACAAACGGTTAACAAAGAGAAAAAATAACAATTTTCTCTTTTATTTTGCTCAACAAAGTGCTAGAATAATATCGAAAAAAGGAAAAAATTTCCAAAAAAAGTAAAAAAAATAAAAAAATTGTAAAAATTGCGCGAAAGATATTTTAATCTGTGCTATATTGGAGATGTGGTTGTTTATGAAAGATTTTTTAAAATGGTTAGGTGTTAATGAAAAAGTTGCAAAAGTAGCAATATGGTTATTTATAATAATGGTATGTCTGATAATTACTAATACACTATTAGATAGCATTGGATTGCCTTATTATAAAATAACTGTGGACAATTTAGTTAAAATTAACACAAATAAGGTAATGGACTTTTTTGCATCTATGCTAATTACATTTTTGGATTTTTGTTTAATGGTATTTATCGTATTTAGAACAAAAGATTTTAAAAAAATACTACCTTATTCAATATTATATTTATGCATTAACTATTTAGTTGAGTTGACAGACAATTATATTTTGATGCAAGCATTTATAATAATATACTTTTTAATCTTTTGTTATTTCTACTCTGGTAGAAAGCCAAAATATATATTGTATGGAATAATATCATACATTTTAGGTATTTTTGTACAATTTATTTGGTTTTCTTACAAAGCAAGTTCTATCGACATAAACTCGATAGATGAAACTACAAAGATGATTCTTACATTTGATTATTTCATCATAATGGGTATGATAATTCTTGCAAAAGAAATTTATCTTAAAAAAAGGAGAGATAAGAAATGCGAGGTCCATTTGGATGCAGATTCTGGATCGGAGAATTCAAAAAAGAAAGCAACTTTGCCAAGAAAATAGCTAAGAAATTAGCTAAATAATTCAATGTAAATAATAGTTCATGGGTCCTACTATTATTTACACATTCATCTATAGTAAGGGGGTAATATTATGGAAGAAAAACAAAAACAAAAAAAGAATGCTAGAAAAAAGAAAAATGGAATTTGGTTTAATGACACAACCACAATAGAAAACTTTTCACAAGAAACAGCATCCAAACTAGAAAAGACCATTGAAAATATAATATTTTATGGAATTACTATACCATTACAACTATTTCAAACAATTGGAGTATTTGTAATTGCTTATTTCAATGATGCATTTGCAGAGTTAGCATTTTTCTTAATAGGTTTTTTCTTTACAAGAAGTTTTTTAGGAGAAACATTTCATTTGAATTCAACAATAACATGTACAACATTTACTTGGACTTTATTTTTCTTGATAACATGGTTGATTCCTAGTATATATATAAGTGTTTTCTTATGTGTACTTATGGGAGTTATGTTATCAATATACATGCATTATATAGTAGTAAAGGAAGATGAGGTATGCCAAAAAGACTAGGAGTAGGAACTTTAATCGTTAGAACTTCATTACAAGAGTTAGAAGATTTATGCGATCAAAAAGGATTAGCTGATTATGAAAAAGAAATTATAATAAGAATTTATTGGTACAAGCAAAACCTAACATTTATAGCGGACACCATGGATTTCAGGAAATATGGAAAAACACATGGTCGCTATTTAGTTAGAAGTATAAATACTTTCCATAAACAAGCATTCATCAAAATAATTAAGTAGTAATTAAAACTATTTTAATTATAAAAAAAATAAAAAATTTAGTCAGGAGAAAGTTATGGACTTCATTATTTTAGGTAGTAGTGAAAAGAATATAAAGGGGTATGAAGGTGTGATAAGTGAATCGTTACTAGGTTCAAAAATAGAATATCATAGTTATAAATTCGATGATATTAATAATATGAAGGAGTATGTTGAAAATAATAGAACAAGAAATATTTATATAATTGAAAATAACTCATTAATAAATGCAGAATTAATTGTTGATTATATAAGAAAGGAAAGAGATGATTATCAGTCATATATTATTATCATTAATTTTGAAAAAGGCTTTGAGTTACCAAAATATAATGTTATGACTACTATACTAGAAAGCTATAATATGCCAACAAATTTGGTAATGACAATTAAAGAGTTAAATAAAATGTATATACAAGACTCCAGCATGTTTTGGTTTAAACAAAATGGAGTATTATTTTTAATACCACTCTCTGATATTGTCTGTATAGAAAAGCTACAAAATTCAAAATATACTCAAATTATATGTAAAAATAAAAAATACATAATTAAAGAAACACTAAATAATATTAAGACAAAACTTAATGAAAATTTCATAATGGTACATAGAAGCGTTTTTGTTAATATAAAAGAAATAAAAACGTATGACCACGTAAATGGAATAATAAGTTTTACTAATCATCATCAAACAAGTATGATTTCAAGAGACAAAAAGAAGGAATTACTAAAAGTTCTTACCGAACAAGACATAAATTTTACCAAACAAGGTACAAAATTATAAATCTGTCATATTTGTGATACTATTAAATAGCACACATAAGATAAAACACCCTGTATCAGAAGTAAAAAGTAGTAAAAATATTTGGTAGGGAAGGAGAGGTGAAAAAATGACAGGTTTTGTAAAGTGGTTTAACAATGAAAAAGGATTTGGTTTCATTGATTACAAACCTAATGAAGATGTATTTGTTCATTATTCTGCTATTAAAATGGAAGGATATAAGACTCTTAATGAAGGTGACTATGTTACATTCCAAATAGTAGAAACAGGTAAAGGACTTCAAGCAGTTAATGTTATAGTTATTAAGCAAAAAGAACCAATGCCCATATAGTTGGATCAAATATATTGTAAAATCGAGTTGTGGCTTATAGCTCGATTTTATTATGTCAAAAAAAGTCAAACTATTTCTAAACTATTTATTTCGTTTAAAAAAAATGTTAAAATGTTATCAGGAGGATGATATTATGAATTTAAAAATAAGAGGAGAAAAACTTGAAATAACAAATGCGATGAAAGAATACGCATCAAACAAAATAAATAAACTCTCAAAGTACTTGGAACAAGAAGAACAAGTACAAAGTAATATTTTATTCAAAAAACAAGGAGTAAAACAAAAAGTAGAAATCACAATTCCACTTAAAAAATACACATTAAGAGTAGAAGAAACAGGAGAAGATTTCTATGCTACAATAGATACTGCTATTGATAAATTAGAAAGACAAATAATAAAAAATAAAACAAGAATTAATAGCAAAAAACAAAAAGAAAAAAGTGATTTTAACCTAGATTATGATTTTTCAAACTTTAATGTTGAAGAAGATGAAAATAAAATTATAAAAAGAAAACAAGTAGAACTAAAACCAATGGATGAAGAAGAAGCTATTCTTCAGATGGAACTTTTAGGACATGACTTTTATCTATTCAAAGACATTGATACAAATAAGTTCGCAGTAATTTATAAAAGGAAAAACAAAGATTATGGTTTAATTGAAGAAGAGTAAAACCTCTTCTTTTTATATGAATGATTACTTGCAAACCTAATAATTATATGATAAAATAAAGGCAGAAAATAAGAGAAAAGGAGTTTTTTAATATGGAAAATAATGAAATAATGGGTAATGAAATAGTAAGCTTTGAAAAAAATAAAAAGAAAAGTAAATTACTATTAATATTACTATCGGTAGTAATACTATTGATAGTAGGAGCAGTAATAATCTACTTCTACATCAATAGCAATCCATTACTAGCAATAAAGTACAATGCAAATAAACTAACAGAAAATATAACAGAACAAATAGAAAAACAAGAAAAAATAAAAAAAATATCAGGTAATTTAGAAATTGACTATAACATTGAATCGACTGATTCAACATTGAAAGAAATGATTGATGCTTTTAATGGTCTATCAGTGGTTGCCAACTACAAAATGGATACAGAAAATAAAATATTACAAACAGAATTAAAAACAACATATAAAAATGAAAAATTAATTGATGCAAATATCTACATGCAAGACAAAAAAAGTTTTGTACAACTACCTGGAGTATTTGATAAGTATATAAATGTAGACATATCTGAAGACTATGATGATATATTCAATACAACAAAAAATACAAAAGAAAGCAAAGTAATTGTTAAAAGTGTTAATAAAGCATTTCAAAAGTCTTTAAAAAAAGAATACTTAACTTCAGAAAACAAAACAATTACAATTGATGATAAAAAGACAAAAACAACAAAAATATCAATGAAATTAAATGATGAAAAACTAGCAAAAATATCAAAAGACTTTTTAACATATCTAAAAGATGATCAAGAATTCATTAAAGCAACCAACTCTATATCAGAAACTAAAAACACAAAAGAAGAAATAGAAGGCTTAATTGATGAAATATCATTCGATAATCAAAGCGGAACTACTATGACAGTGTCTATCTATTGTAAGGGAATTTTAAAAGAAGTAGTTAGATATGAAGTAGAATTAAAACAAGATGAAGAAACCTATAATATAGCAGTCACAAAACACAAAGATAAATATGACTTTAAAATAAAACAAGAAGATGTAATAATATCTAAAGGAACTATTATAAAAGATAAAGAAAAAATCTCAATTGAAGCATCACTTATTGGATTAGGAAATGCTACAATAAACATAACAAATAAGGAAGAAAAAAATCCAACAATAAATAAAAAAGAAATAAAAGATTCAGTAAAATATGAAGACTTAACAGAAAAACAAATGCAAGATATTGCAACAAAGCTATTACAAAATAAAGGATTTGAGAAGTTATCAACAATTTTTGAATCATTAATGCCACAAAGTTATTAACAATCTTGTTAATAACTTTTTAAAATCAAAAGAAAGGAACTAGTCTAAAATAAAAAAGACAATAAACGTGAATAATATGATACTAATCGAAGGAAATAAGTTAAAAGAAAAAATAATAAGAGACTTAAAAGAAAAAACAAAAAAATTACCAAGACCAATTAAAATAGCAATCATTCAAGTTGGAAACAATGAATCTAGTACTATCTACATAAACCAAAAAAAGAAGTTGGAACAAGAAATTAACATATTAATAAATCATATTAAATTACAAGGAGAAACTAAAGAACAAGAAATTATAAAAAAAATAAATGCATTAAATAAAAATAAAGAAATAGATGGAATCATGGTTCAATTACCTCTTCCAAAACATTTAAATCAAAAAATAATTGTTAATGCAATAGATGAAAACAAAGATATAGATGGATTAACTGACTCAAACATAATAAAACTGTACAACAATAACTATACATTAGCGCCATGTACACCAATTGGAATATTAAAACTTTTAGAGTTATATAAAATAGATATTAAAGAGAAAAATATCGTAATTTTAGGAAGAAGTGATATTGTTGGAAAACCACTTTCTTTACTATTAACTAACAGTAATGCAACAGTAACATTATGTCATTCTAAAACTAAAGATGTAAAAAAAATTACAAATAAAGCTGATATACTAATAAGTGCTATAGGAAGACCAAAACTTATAACTAAAGACTATATCAAAAAAGATGCTATAATAATAGATGTTGGAATAAATAAAGATGAAAACGGAAAACTATGTGGAGATGTTGATTTTGAAGATGTTAAAGACAAAGTATCTTATATAACACCAGTGCCAAAAGGAGTAGGACCAGCAACCATAGCAATGTTCTTAGAAAACTCATACAAAGCATATTTACTAAACAATAAAAAATGATAATCATAAACTTTATTTACAAATAATCATTCGTGTATTATAATAGTATTGCAAAAGGAGGAATACTATGTTTAAATTACACTCTAAATTTCAACCAAGTGGTGACCAACCACAAGCGATCAAAAGCTTAGTAGACGGAGTAAACAAAGGATTGAAACATCAAGTTTTACTAGGAGCAACAGGAACTGGTAAAACATTTACAATAGCAAATGTTATAAAAGAAACAAACAAACCGACATTAGTACTAGCACACAACAAAACATTAGCGGGACAACTATACTCTGAATTAAAAGAATTATTTCCAGAAAATCATGTTGAATACTTTGTTTCGTATTATGATTATTATCAACCTGAAGCTTATAAACCTCAAACAGATACATACATTGAAAAAGATTCATCAATAAATGATGAAATAGATGAACTAAGACATGCTGCAACAAGTGCCCTTTTATCATCAAAAGATGTAATAGTGGTAGCATCAGTATCGTGTATATATGGTATTGGAGAAAAAGAAGAATACGAAAAAAATATGCTTACATTAAGTGTTGGTCAAACAATAGAAAGAAATCAATTATTAATGAAATTAATCGATATGTTATATGAAAGAAATGATATAGACTTTAAAAGAGGAACTTTTAGAGTTCATGGAGACATAATAGAAATAATACCTACAAATGAGCACTCAAAAGCAATTAGAATAGAATTATTCGGTGATGAAATAGATAAAATATTAGAAACAGATGCAATAACAGGAAAAATAATTTCATCAAAAAAGAACGTATCCATATTTCCGGCCAGTCACTTTGTAACAAGCGAAGACAAACTACAAGAAGCAATTAAAAGAATAGAAAAAGAATTAGAAGAAAGATTAGAATACTTTAAAGAAAATAATAAACTATTAGAATATCAACGAATTGAACAAAGAACAAAATATGACATAGAAATGATGAAAGAAACAGGATTCTGCAGTGGTATTGAAAACTACTCAAGACACTTAGGAGGAAGAAAAGAAGGAGAAACACCTAATACATTAATTGACTTCTTCCCTAAAGACTTTCTTTTAGTAGTGGATGAATCACATGTAACATTACCTCAAGTAAGAGGAATGTATAACGGGGATAGAGCAAGAAAAACAACATTAGTAGAATACGGTTTTAGATTACCAAGTGCTCTTGATAATAGACCATTAAAATTCGATGAATTCGAGAAAAAAATAAACCAAGCAATATATATATCCGCAACACCTGGAGACTATGAACTAGAATTAGCACAAAACAAAGTAGATCAAATAATAAGACCAACAGGCTTATTAGACCCAACTATTGAAATAAAACCATCACTTGGACAAATAGATGATCTAGTCGGAGAAATAAAATCTAGAATAGAAAAAAATGAAAGGGTATTAATAACCACTTTAACAATAAGAATGGCTGAAGAATTAACAAACTACTTAAAAGAACTTGACATAAAAGTAGCATACCTTCATTCAGAAGTAAAAACCTTAGATAGATTAAAAACAATTAGAGAATTAAGACTAGGAACTTATGACTGTATCGTAGGAATAAATCTATTACGTGAAGGATTAGACATTCCTGAAGTAAGCCTAATAGCAATACTAGATGCAGATAAAGAAGGGTTCCTACGTTCAACAAGAAGTCTTATTCAAACAATAGGAAGATGCGCAAGAAATGAAAATGGTCATGTAATAATGTATGCTGATAAAATGACCGATAGCATGAAAGAAGCAATCGAAGAAACGAAAAGAAGACGTAAAATTCAAGAACAATATAACAAAGAACATAACATTATTCCAAAAACAATAAAAAAAGAAATTAGAGAATTAATATCTAATACAGAAGAAGAAAACTATTCAAAATCAGAAAAAGATGATATAATGGAAAACGTAAGCATAGAAAAATTGGAAGAAGAAATGAAAGAAGCAGCAAAGAACTTAGACTTCGAACGTGCTATGCAATTACGTGATATTATATTTGAATTAAAATTAAAATAAAGGAATAGCTATGAAAAAGAAGAAAAAACTAAGAATTAAAAAAGAAGTAAAGAAAATATTCATGTTTTTAATAATTGGAATACTAGTAATAATAATTTCATGTGAGGGTATAAACTATTTATACCACATTGAAAGAAAAACAACACCAAATGCAACCGAGAAAAAAGAATATTACAAACTATATGATTTTGGATTTGTTTACGAAAAAAGTGCCAATGATTATAATCAAAATAAAATAGATGATTACACCGATATTCTAAATGGTGCTAAAAAAGTAGCAGAAAGAAATCCTAAGTATGTAAGTAAATACTATGATGGTGGTTATCCACCTGAAACCGAAGGGATAAGTGCAGATTTAATATCATGGGCCTTAAAAGAAGCAGGATATGATTTAAAAGAACTTATATCAAAAGATATAAAAAAGACTCAAAAATCAAAAGAGAACACTTATAATATAGAAATAAGAGATGACAACATAGACTTTAGAAGAATAACCAATCAACAAATATTTTTCGAAAGATACGCTAAAGACTTAACAACAGACATATATGAAATTGGTTCGTTCCAACCAGGTGATATAATAGTATTTGATTACAATTCCCATATAGCAATAATTTCCGATAAAATAAACAAAAATGGTATACCATATATAATTCATCTATATGATAATAAACAAAAATCAAAAGAAGAAGATATTCTAGAAACAACAGATATGACTATTACCAATCATTATAGATTTGAATATAATAAAAAAATAGAACAATTAATAAATTCATAATAAAAAGGAGAAGTACAATGAATAAAGAAGAAATGTTAAAACCAGAAATAGACATGATACAAAATGAGAAATATAAAGATAATTTAAAAATACTAATAAATAGTATACCTGATTATTTTTTTGAAATACCAGCCTCATCAACAGGAAAATATCATCCAGAGTTTTCGGCAGGACCACAAGGACTACTTAGACATACAAAAGTAGCAACAAGAATAGCAAATGAACTTTTATCACTAGAATGTTATCAAAATATGTTTACAAAAGATGAACAAGATCTTTTAAAAATAGCAGTAATAATGCATGATACATTAAAATGTGGAGAAGTAAAAGAACAATATACAAGATTTGATCATCCACTACTAGCGGCAAACAACATCAAAAAGCATCAACAAGAAACAACATTTACAGATGATGAGATAAAGTTCATAACAGATGCAATATCATCCCACATGGGACAATGGAACACTAATCAATATAGTAATATAGTTCTACCAAAACCAGAAACAAAATACCAAATTTTCGTTCATACATGTGATTACTTATCAAGTAAAAAATTCTTAAATGTAAAGTTCGATAATAATAACAATATATTATAGGAGTAACAAATGAAAAAAGAGAATAAAAAAGTACTAATAGGTTACTATACAAAATCAGTAATATTAACATATCTATCAGTAATAAGTGCAATTATAGGTATGTATATAGCACTAATAGAAAATGAATCAAAGTATGCCCTTTTGCTATTGATAATATCAGGTCTTTGTGATGCCTTCGATGGGAAAGTAGCAAGATCATGCAAAAGAACAGAACAAGAGAAACAATTTGGAGTAGAACTAGACTCATTAGCAGATCTAATTGCATTCATAATGTTGCCAATTATAATATTTTATTCCCTAGGTTTACATAGTATAATTAATATCATAATATTTATACTATTTGCCCTTGGAGGAGTCATAAGATTAGCTTACTTTAATACAATAGCAGATCAAAATGCCCCAGTAAAATACTATAGTGGATTACCTGTAACATCAACTGCTATAATATTCCCAGTATTTTACTTATTAACAATGTTGTTAACAACTAACATATTTAATATTATATATACAATTGTAATGTTAATAACATCAATCTTATTTGTCCTAAACTTTAAAATTAAAAAGCCTAAGACAAAAGAATTAATAATATTTTTAATCGGAGGTCTAGTTTTAGGGCTAATATTAATAATTTTATAAAGTATATGCAATCAAAATGGATGATTGTCAAATAGTGTGTGTAGACACAAAATAAGCAATAATTATTATTATG
>ERZ857629.83-NODE-83-length-142069-cov-8.261552_pt1 | contig 142069 bp, 145 predicted proteins | sample MGYA00519700_ERZ857629 | MGnify/ENA primary metagenome ERZ857629 (study PRJEB31778, sample SAMEA3449351) | human gut metagenome | biome: human gut; feature: human-associated habitat; material: faeces | place: United Kingdom | collected 2010/2012 ... | reverse complement strand
TTATTTTCAAGGCTTCCACAATCAATTTCAATGTTCCTGTACTGACTGTTTTGAACCCAGGTTTTGTAGTTCTAGGTCAAAGACTTGGTAAAGAAAAACTATTTGAGTATATTACTAATTTTGGGTTTGGTAAAAAAACAGGTATAGATTTAAATGGTGAAGCAACCGGAATACTTTTTAACCTAGATAAAGTTGGTCCAGTTGAACTTGCCACTACTGCATTTGGTCAAGGTATTAGTGTTACCGCTATACAACAAGTAAGTGCTGTTAGTGCTGTTGTTAATGGTGGAACTTTATATACCCCATATATAGTTTCATCAGTCGGTAATAAAAATAATAACCCAAAAATTAAAAAAGAAAATATTATTACAAAAGAAACAAGTGATTTAGTAAAATATGCTCTTGAAAGTGTAGTTGCTAATGGTAGTGGTAGAAATGCTTATATTGAAAACTATAGAATTGGTGGGAAAACAGGTACTGCTCAAAAAGTTGGTAGTGATGGAAGATATATGTATGGAAACTACGTATTATCATTTATAGGTTTTATGCCAGCAGATGATCCAGAATATGTAATTTACATCGCACTTGATCACCCTACTGGTGTTACTCAATACGGTGGAGTTGTTAGTGCTCCTATTGCTAGAAATGTACTCAAGGATATAATATCTATTTATAATATACCAGAAAGTAAAGATGGGATACCTAAGTCATATAGATGGGATGATATTGTTTATGTAACTGTACCTGATATAATTGGCAAAACAAAAAAAGAAGCTAAAATGCTCCTTAAAGACTTTAATGTTGAATTTGTGGGAGATAGTGATAAAGTATTTACCTCTTCCCCATCTAGTGGTATGAAAGTTAAAATGGGTTCAACTATAAAAGTATTATTAAACTAGATTACATATATTTTAATATTGCATTTATTTAACAGTTAAAATATACACTTTTGCCTTTTTACCATTTATTAAAACAGATAATTTGTCATTCAATTCTAAATTTATTTTAGATAATGCTTTCTCAAATTCATATTCATTTCCCATTAAAATAACGAGTCTTCCATTTTGCTTTACGACACGTTTCATTTCTTGCAACATCTTTAAATAAAATTCCGTATAATCTTCTTCTTTGCGTTCATAAATATTCCATGGTGGATCTGTAATGATAGTATCAATAAAATTGTCTTCAAAAAAGTTCATATTTAATGCATTAAAATTTTTTATGTAAATTTTTTTGTTATTACTTTTGAATTTTTTCTTTAATTTATTGTACTTTTCCTCGTCAAGTTCAGATGCGAAGATCATATTGTATTTAAAGTGTTTTATTATTTCTTTTGGAATTGCTCCACTTCCTGTAAAAGGATCCAATATTATATCATTTTCTTTTATGTTTGCTAAGGAAGATAATAAATATGACACCTCTGGTCTTAGTGCTCCCTTTTCTAGATCTTTTTCTGTTGTTCGATTATATGATAACTTTAATAGTAAATACATATTACCATCATTTCTTCTTAAGAAGACAAAATCTAAGTCGTGTTTTTTGCTTTTTGATACTTTAAGATTTAGATTTTTTTGTATTTCCATTTCTAATTTACTTAAATTTCTATAATTTAATTTGCAAGGTTGATTACCATCTATACTTATAAACTTAAAACTCTTGTTATTAATATTGCCCAAGTTTTTTCTAATATCATCATAATTTATCTTTAAGCCATTTATTATTTCATTAACACATTTATCATAATCAATTTTGTTAACCTTTTTATTTTTTAATAATAAATAGACGTTATTGAAAAAAAACATCTTTTTCGTATCTATTAATTCTGTTGTATTAAAAATAATTATTCCATCACTAATAAATTCAATATAATAATTTGTAAACTCTTTTTTAAATACTTTTTTTATTGCTTTATCCCAACCACTGCCAAATGTACATAAATATTTCATTGCAATCACTTTTCTTTCTTAGCTTTTATTATACCATAATACAATTATTTTTCGCAGCTTAACTAAGTTTAAAAATATATATTCTTTATTTTAAAATAAACGTGGAATTATTTATAAAGGAGTTAACGTATATTTTTTTTATTATACATGCAAAAGTTTCAAGTAAATTATTAATAATTAAATTAAATTATCTAAAAATATACCAGAAAGTAAAGATGGAATACCTAAGTTATATAGATAGGATGATATTGTTTATGTAACTGTACCTGATATAGTTGGTAAAACAAAAAAAGAAGCTAAAATGCTTCTTAAAGACTTTAATGTTGAATTTGTGGGAGATGGTGATAAAGTATTTACCTCTTCCCCATCTAGTGGTATGAAAGTAAAAATAGGTTCAACTATAAAAGTGCTTTTGAATTAAATTATTTTTTCTTTCTTTTAACAATCATTAATAAACAAGTAATTATCACTATTAAAGCAAGTAATAATACAGCAATACTTGCCATAATATTATCTCCAGTCATTGGATTATTCATTAAAATATTCATATATAACACCTCTAATTTGATATTAACACACAAATATATTTTTATCAATATAAAAGGATTAGTCTCTTCCTAATCCTATTTTATGTTTCATATCTTTAAATTTTTCTGCAGCTATTTTTCTTGTGAAGTCACGTCCCTCATCTAATATTTTATCTATTTCTTCACTATTAATATATTTATTATATCTTTCTTGAATTTCTAATATTTTAGAAACAACTAAATCAGCAACACATTTTTTAAATTCACCATAGTTTTTGCCTTCAAATTCTTGTTCTACTTCAGAAATTGATTTACCATTTAAACTAGTATAAATATTAATCAAATTAGAAATACCTGGTTTATTTTCCATATCATATTTGATTATCATTTCACTATCAGTAGTTGCTCCCATTATCTTCTTTCTTGTTAATTCTACATCATCAAGTAAGAATATAGATCCTTTCTTATTATCTGCTGATTTACTCATTTTCTTTGTTGGATCTACAAGATCCATTATTAATTTAACATTCTCAGGAATCATCGCAGTTGGTATATTAAATGTTTGACCATATTTTTTATTAAATCTCTCTGCGATATCTCTTGCAAGTTCTACATGTTGTTTTTGATCCTTTCCTACTGGAACATAATCTATATCATAAATTAATATATCCGCAGCCATTAAAACTGGATATGTAAGTAAACCACTTGTAAAATTAACATTCTTTAGACTTTTATCTTTAAATTGAGTCATACGAGATAACTCTCCATAGTATGTATTACATTCAAGGAGCCATGAAACATTCGCATGATATTCATTTTCTGATTGAATGAATATCTTATTCTTTTTTGGATCTATTCCACATGCTAAATAAAGAGCAAGTAAACTTCTAATTCTACAGTGAAGTTCTTTACTATCTTGAGGAACAGTAATCGCATGCATATCAGCTACAAATAGATATGAATCATACTTATCTTGGTTTTCCACCATTTGTCTTACAGAACCAATATAATTTCCAAGAGTAATTACTCCAGTTGGTTGAAGACCTGTTAACATCTTTTTCATTATTTCATCTCCTTACAAATAATTATACAACAAAAAATATAAAAAATCATCAAAAATATTTACAAGCATTTGTTTGTATGATATCATTTATTTAAGGATGTGATTAATATGGAAAAACTTACTAGCAAACAAGAACAAATTTTAACTACTATTAAAAAGTTTATTGCTGATAATGGATACTCTCCAAGTATAAGAGAATTATGTACACTTTGTAATCTTAGCAGTACTGCTACTATGTTTGTTCATTTGAAAAATTTAACTTCAAAAGGATATATTAATCAAGCAGGAAGTAAGTCAAGAACGATTGAGTTAAATGTTCCAAATGAATATGATAAAAAAAGTGATAATGTTATTAATGTACCTCTTCTTGGTAAAGTAGCCGCTGGTAATCCTATTGAAGCAATAGAAAGACCAAATGAATTTTTCTCATTACCAAAAGAGTTAATACCTCTTAAAACAGAAGTATTCACTCTTGAGGTTAATGGAAACAGTATGATTAATATAGGTATCTATGATGGAGATATAGTTATTGTTAAAAGAAGTAGAACCGCTAATAATGGTGAAATAGTAGTCGCAATGACTGATGAAAATGAAGTAACATTAAAAAGATTCTTTAAAGAATCTAATCACATAAGACTACAACCAGAAAATGATTATTTAGAACCAATTATATTAAATAATGTAACTATCCTAGGTAAAGCAATAGGCCTTTATAGAAAAATATAATTAAGAGCAAATCGCTCTTTTTTTTATAAACAAAAATAGTGAAATAATCACTATTTTATTACATATGGATTAGTTAAAGTTCCATTTCCTTTTGTTATTTCAGTATCTGATTTTAAGGCAAGAACTGGAATTACAATACTATTTGATTCGCCTAAGTCACCTGTTAAAGAGTTTACTACTGCTCCTGATTCAATTTTTCCTTTTTTGGTCATAACTATATTACATGCTCCAGATCCCATCTCATGATTATAGAAATTTGGAGTCATCGTCCAAGAATTATCAAGAGTGTTATTAACAAAACTTTTTCCTTCTTTCTCTCCCGCGAGACCAGCATAATTAATTTCATCTGCGGTTAATAATGCAACTGGATATTTTAACATACCATTCCCAAGCGATGTAGTTGTAAACCTATCAGTTTTATTTTTACATTTATAAGATGGCTTACTAACATAATTTATATACTCTTCTAATGATTTTAAAAAATCATCTATACCAAAAAGTCTATATTTAAAAGCATATTCTGAATGAAATGAATTATAATTAAATCCTGACATCATTAAAGAAGCTTCATCATATGAATAATTTAAATAGAAATTAGCAAACTCTTCTTCACTAGTGAAACCATAAGTAGCGTACTCAGCAATAAACTCAGCTCCATCTTCACTTTTTAATTGTTCTTTAAGCATTTTATCCAATTTATCTTTATCCAATTCATTAACTAGACTTCTATCATTACAATATATTTCATCCGCTATTTTAGAAGATAAATCTTTAGTTTCTATATTATTTTTATACCAAGAGTCAACCACTTTCTTTATAGTACTATCATTTTTATTTGAGAGTGCCTCTTCTTCCGATGTAGTTCCATATGTTAATCGTTCAATCTTCAAAGAACCATTAGAATTATAACCAACTACTTTAAATAAGAAATTTGAAGAAGCGATAAAATAATAGTTCAATATACTACACGAATTGGGATTGCAAAGTTTAGAATCAGGACCTACACTTCCTGTTTTTATATCTCCATCTATTTCAAATTGTCCATTTTCATATTTAAATGATGAACCATACTCTTCATTAGAAGAAACAGAATAATTTATAACACTATCAACTGGACTATACATAGTGGATGTTAATACTCGATACAATGTATCGCACCCTTGATCCTTAATGTTGCTATTACAAGTATAATAATTTTTTATTTTGCAATTGTTATTATTACACAATTGATTATATTTACCCTGTATATAGTTTCCACTTAAATAATATTTTCCATCTTTAAATATATAATTGTCAGAATAATACTTAACATTAGTTCTTAAATCTATATTTTTTGCTAAAGCAAAATATTCTATTCCTATGTTATCTATTGGTCGTAATTTAACATCTCCATACATATAACCAACATATGTATTATCAAATGCATTCATATAGTTATAACCACGCGTTTCTAGTGAAGTATCTTTTGTCTTTTGTTCATTACATGTACCATCAGCATTGGCATTATCATGATACATTAATTTAACATTACCATTCTCAGTTGTTCTTAATATTTTGTAACATTTATTTCCTAAAACAACATAATTATTGTTTATATCGCCTCTGTAATAATATATTCTATTTGAAAGGCCATCATTATTTTCATCAGTTGCATTTAAATCAGTTGAATAATATAATCCTTTACCATTTGTATCACTAGATATTTCTTTAAAATTTATACCTGAGTTACTTGTAACATATTTACTCTTAACACTATCATCATAAGTTTCATTATCACTTAATATTTTACATCTTAAAGTATTTTTATCTTTACAATCATCATACCAATTAGCAAGTACATTAAATCCTTCACAATCTTCACTAACATCACTTTTTGTTATTTTAGATGAATCTTTACTTGAAACTATACAATAATTTCCTTTCTTAACTGCAATTGAAGCCACACTACCATCACTATTTAATTTAATTTTATATGTAAGGTCATTACCATTTAAATCTAATTTACTCGAATCATTAGAATTTATTTCACTTAGTTTATTTCCTTTTAACGATTCACTTATATATTTTGAATTAGCAGTACTATATAATGATTTTACTTCTGTTAAAAATGCATTCTTTTTAGCATCATTATATAATTTAATTACATTAGGTAATGCTATTATTACTAGTATTGCTAAGATTGCTATTACTGCAAGTAATTCAACTAATGTAAATCCTTTTTTCTTCATATTATCTTACTCCTTCTACTATATATTTACATTTTATCATTTTAATTAAATAATAGTCAATTTACATTCGCTTAACATTTAGTTGACTATAAAAAAATAGAGATTACTCTCTATTTTGTAAATGTCATATATAACATAAATCCTATCATAACAAGTATTACTACAGTACCATTTATTTGATCAGTTTTTCTACCCTTATCTCCTATTCCTATTGCCATAGATGTTAATATACCACCTATTAGACCACCAATATGAGCAGAAACATCAATACCTGGTATAAATAATCCTAATCCTAAATTTATTAAAATAACTGGCAATATTTGACTTCTTAAAAGTCCCTGAAGTGTTGCTCTATAATAATATGTAAAATAAGCTATACTACCAAGTAAACCAAATATAGCACCACTAGCACCAATTGCATATGTATTAGAGCTCATGAATACACATGAGAATAAACTACCTAATATTCCACTAATAAAATAAATTAATATAAATTTAGTTTTTCCATAGTATCTTTCTACTATTGGTCCTAATAAATATAATGCATACATATTAAATACTATGTGCATAATATCTGCATGAAGAAACATTGATGTAAATAATCTATATATCTCTCCATTTTGAACATATACATAGTTATTAGCAAGTTCATAAAATAATCTATCATTTTGATCATATAACATAGTATATAAGAAAATCATAACATTTAATACAATCAATATATAAGTAATAACTGGTTTTTTAGGACTAAATATTTTTGCTAATTTTTTCTCATTTTTAATAGTAGTTTGATTCATATCTTCAGTTAATTTAAAGAATTCAGTCGGATCCATTTCTTCATTTAAAACTGCATCTTTAACCTTAGGAAAAAACTCTTCTACTACTTTATTCTTTTTAAAGTCAGTTATCTTTTCTACTTTAATAGTTTCTATATTTTTATTATCTGCTATTTTTACTGCTTCTCCTGCATCCATTAATAAATTAAGCATATTCATTTTAAGAGACAATGTACTTTTTTTAATACTTTTCATTATTGCTTTGGCTTTAAAAGTATCACTTTTTAATTGTTCTTCATTATGTATATAATTAGAATTTATTCTAATAAGTTTTAAATCACTCTGCATATTTTCTAACCATATCTCACCATCAACACCATTTATTATAATAGGTTTGTAATCTTCTTCAGTTATAAAATAATGTAATATCTTAAGTATAATATCATCTTTTTTATCTATTTTAATATTCATATCTTCTTCCTTCCAATAATAATATTTTACTATTAATCATAATATTAGTAAAGAGGAGGATTGATTTTATTAAAATAAAATTTAAAGATGTATTGTTATTTATAGGAATACTTTTTTTATGGTTACTTAGTGGTTTACTGTTTAAAGTTAATAATGATTATTATAGTTTATTAAAATTACCTTTCTTTACTTTAAATGGTAAAATTATAAGCATAGTTTGGTTTATAATATATATTTTAATTACTATTAGTATATATAAAGTTATTAAGAAAATTGATATATTTAAGAACAAAGATTATTTCTATATGTTACTTACTAATTATTTTGCTAATCAGTTATTTATGTACTTTTTCTTCTATCTTATGAGTCCATTCTTAGGATTTATTATTACTATAGTTATATCTTTATCTACTATATTTTTATATTTAGAAACAAAAAAGATATCAAAAAAGTTTTCTTATTATTTGATACCTTATATTATTTATAGTACTTATGCATTAATTTTAATGTCTACTATATATTTTATAAATTTTTAAATTGTTCTAATATATCCATAAATTCTTTTTCAGGAGGAACACTAAACTCCATAAACTTTCCTGTTATTGGATGATTAAACCCTAAGTATTCAGCATGAAGCATTTGACCATAATCATTTATTACTTTTCTTCTACCATACATAGGATCATTAACAACAGGATGTCCAATATAATCCATATGCACTCTTATTTGATGTGTTCTTCCTGTTTCTAATATTAATTCAACTAATGTTGAATTTTTATATCTTTCAAGAACTTTAAAGTTAGTTACTGCTTCTTTACTATTCTCATCAGTTACAGCCATCTTTTTTCTATCAGTTTTACTTCTACCAATTGGTGCGACTATTTTACCAAAATTATTATCTATAACGCCATATACAAGAGCAATATATTTTCTTTTAATTGTTTTGTTTTTAAAACCTTCACTTAATATTCTATGTGCTTTATTTGTTTTAGCAACCAATAGTATTCCAGATGTATCTTTATCTATTCTATGAACTATACCACATCTTTCAGTACCACCTTCATCAGATAAATCATCAGTATGTGCCATTAAAGCATTAACAAGAGTATGTGAGTAGTTCCCATTACCAGGATGAACTACCATACCACTTTTTTTATTTACAACGATTATATCATTATCTTCATACAATATATCAAGAGGTATATCTTCTTTATTAATAGATGTATCAACAGTCAAATCTTTAATTATAATTTTATCATTCTCTCTTAATGAATATCCACCTTTAATAGATTTATCATTAACCAAAATATTACCTGATTTAATATTTTTTAAAATAAAACTTCTACTTTCATCTAACATTTCAGTTAAAAATACATCTAATCTTTTACCTTCATTTTCATTATTTATTATTACTTCTTTCATATTTACCTTCCTTAAATATATAAATAAGTAGTATTACTACTCCAATTGTTATAAATGCATCTGCGACATTAAATATAGCCATTTCTTTATTAAATAATATAAATGATATAAAATCTACTACATATCCTCTAAATACTCTATCAATTAAATTACCTAAAGCACCACTAGTTATTAATGACAAAGATAATGAAATAAAATCATTATTAATATTCTTCTTAAGTTCAATAATTAAATATATTAGTAAGAGAATTGTTATTAATATGAGTATAAATGTACTATTCATAAGAAAACCAAATGCTGCGCCTGTATTTTTAATATAAAAAAACCTAAAAAAATTATTAATAATAGTTAAACTATCCCCTGCTTCAAAATAATTAGTTATTAATAATTTAGATACTTGATCAACCATAATTAATAATATAGTAAAAATTATAATCTTAAAATATTTTTTCATATAAGTATTTTATCAAATTCTAAGTAGATTGTCTATTAAGATATATCTATTAGTATTACATCCTCTCCTAATTTTTTTATTTGCGTAAATTTTATATTTAAATCCTCTGATACGCTAAACAAACTTCTTACAAATCTTGTTTTTTCAATTACAAAATGTATCATATATCCATTACTTGGATCAAATTCAACATCTATAATCCTACCTATTTTTTTACCGTCTCTAATATTAACAATATCTTTTTTTTGTAACTCTGATAATTTCATATTAAATTATATGCTTTTTATATTATAGTATTAGTCTTTTTACTGATGTTAAAGCAGTTGATTCTATTCTAGATACTTGTGCTTGACTTATATTTAATTCGTTTGCTATTTCAGATTGAGACATACCATCTATATATCTTCTTAATAACACTGTTTTTTCTCTTTCTTTTATTTTATTTAGTGCCTCTCTTAAACATAATAATTTATTTAAGTCCTCAGTATTACTTTTATCTTCTATTTGATCAAGTAAATATATTGTATCCCCTCCATCATTATATATTGGTTCAAATATACTAACTGGTTCACTAAGTGAACTAAGAGCATTATATAGTTGATAACTTGATATATTTAAATAAGAACATATCATGTCATTAGTTGGATACATAGAATTTTCTTTAAAATATTCTTCTTTATAATTTATAATTTGATATGCTAGTTCTTTGATACTTCTTGATATTCTAATTTGACTATTATCTCTAATATATCTTTTTATTTCTCCTTCAATCATAAATACTGCATATGTACTGAACATAACTCCAAATGATAGATCAAAATTCTTTATTGCTTTAATAAGACCAATTGTTCCAATTTGAAATAAATCATCCATATTATCACATTTATTTTGATATTTTCTTAATATACTTAACACTAATTTTAAATTATATTTAACTAATTTTTCATAAGCAAGTTTGTTTCCATCTTTATATTGCTTAAATAATTCTGTCATTTCTTTTTGTGATAATGTTTCTAATTTACTTGTGTTAATTCCAGTTATTTCGACTTTATTTTTTGCCATATAAAAATTCCTTTCAATATAATATTGTCAGGAATTTATTATTTTTATTCAAATTAATCTAATTTAATATTTTTAGCTAGTACTTCTAACACTGCAGAATCAGTAACTTCTTTAACACAGAATTTACCATTTACATCTACTCTTTCTAAGAAAGCAAACTTATTTGTAAAGTCCTCTCCATCAGGAGTAACCTCCGCTCCTAAAAAATAAGTAACTCCTTTATAAGCAGCTTGTCTTAATACAAAATAACTAACACCACTATTTAATTTTAATATTTGATTTGTTAAATTATCCATTCTTTTTTCCTCCTAATAATTATCTGCTAGGTCCACTTTGTTGTGGTTGACTATCAAAGAAGTTATTCCAATCAAAGTCTTCGATTGCATCTATTAAATTATTTTGTTCTTCTTCACTCATATCTTTAGTAGCTTCATCAAGTGGTTTTTCTTCTCCTGTTTTTGGTACTTCAACTTTTTCTTCAGTATTATCTTGTAAATTGTCTTTTTCTACTAAAGCATTACCATTTTCATCATATTTTAAATCTTGGTCTCCTACTTTACTATAAGTTCCATCTTCATTATGTTTATAAGTAGTACCATCTGCTGTTACTTCAATACCTGTTGAAGTATCCATAGCAGATTCGTTTTGAGAAGGATCTAGGTGAATTGGGAATACATCTTTATCTTTTGTTTCTGAATCATCCTTTTTAGAATCATCTTTTCCAGAATCATCTTTTCCAGAATCATCTTTTTTAGAATCATCTTCTTTAGAATCGTCTTTTCCTTGATCTGTTGTACCTGGATTTGAAGGATTATCATTTCCAGGGTTTGATGGTTTACTTGGCGTTGATGGTTTATTATCAGGATTTGATGTTTGACCGCCACCATTACCACCATTATTATTAGATAAACTTGTACTATCTTCTAATGTATTATCTTTATTATCATCCTTTTCTTCTTTTTCTTCATCATCTTTATCCAAATCTTGATCTTGTTCTTTAACAAGCCCGATTATTTCATCTGTATCTTTTTTTAATGCATTAGTATTCTTAGCCATAAGTCCAGTATGTACTGCAATTGCGATACCATTTAAGAATGTAATAGCAGCACCTGTTATTATAACAACTTTCTTCCATAAAGATGGTTTTGGTTGAACTACTTCTACTGGAATTGGAGCAATAGTTTGTTCTTCTTCGTCTTCTTCTTCATCTTCTTGTTCAGGTTCAACTGGATCTGGTTGAGGAGTAACCCCTGGTACAACCGGTACTGGAACTATTTCAGGTTCTTCTTCTTCATTAACTTCCTCTGGTAGTGGTTCAATTGGTTCTGGTTCTGAATCATCAAAACCTGGTAATGGTTCAGGTTCAATTGGTTCTGCAGGTTCAGGTTGAGAAACAGGTTCAACTGGAATTGGAGTTATTTCAGGTTCTTCATCAGAAACTGTTGGTTCTTCTGGCAATGGTTCTATTTCGGGTTCCCCATCAATAGCAGGTTGAGATTCATCAATTACTGGTTCTTCAGGTTCTGGAACAACTGGTTCTACAGGAATTGTTGGAGCAACAGGTTGAAAATTAAATCCTCTTCCTTCTTTAATATCTTTTTTTGCCTTATTTACCAATTCATTTCTATTTTCAACAGTCATATTTTCCAAAATACCATCATAAAGACTCATAGCTTCATAATATTCCATATTATTAATAACTTCATCTGAGTATAATCTTTGTCCGAAACGATTAGTAAAAGATGCTAGAACTGTTTTAGCAAGTAATAATTCTTCGTCTTGTTCTCTTGAAAACTTTTGATTTTTTGCTTCACGTTCCCATTTTTCTTTCATCTCATTAGCTCTTTGACGAGTATCATTTACCATATTTGAAAGATTTATTACTTGAGAAGCATCCATATTATCAATAGTTCTATCAGAATATACTCTTTTATTTTTCTTATTAACTATAGTTCTTAAATTATCTTTAGCTTCAGTTAATCCTTCAGTTTCTTTAGTAGCTTTTAATTCTTTAATAGCAAATGCTAATTCTTCATTTGTTAGTAGGTTTTGCCTTCTTAACTCTAACAATTCTGTAATTTCCATAAAATCACTCCCTTTTATTTATTTACTTTCTTATTTCTAATATGCATTTTAACTTTGTATCTTAATTCACCGTTGTTATTAATGTCTTTTAATGAATTAACATTGTAATTTTTAGACTTGAATATATTTATCATTTCTTCTTCACTTACGAATGTTTGACTTAAATCTTCCCAACTTTCTTCAGTTGTTCCTAAGATTTGTTGTAATTTAATTTTTTCTTTGTTTTCTATTTTTCTTGTTCTTCCATCATTTACTTTTGGATTCTTAGTAGACCAACTAGACCAATTACCCCATTTAGATTGATTAGTTTTTGTTGCTCCACTACTTGGTGATACTGCTGAATAACCTGATGATGTACCATCAGTTGCTTTATACCATTTGTATGCCGTTGTTTTAGTACTATCATCTTTAATAGCGCCTTCTACAGGTGCAGATGTATAATATATCTTTTCACCAGAAGCATTACTACTTCCAGATGGATAATATTTTTTAGTTTCATTTTCTTCTAATTTATACCAATTATAGAAAGTTTGTGACGCTGATCTACATGTATCAGTATTTTTAGTATCACACGCTGTACTAGTTGCTGGTGACCAATTACTATATTTTTTACAAGTAGTTCCTGCATTTACTGCATTACCAGGAATTGAATCACTAGCAGAACTTGCACATGAATAAAATTTACTAATTTCAACTGAGAAGTCCTTGTCAGCACCTTTGCCACATTCTTCTTTTTGATATTTAACAGCCGTAGAATTCTTAGTTGGTTTGCACTTATGATATAATGTTGGATTATAAGTACCAGTTACACTTCTTGTTTGATACATTGTAACAACAGTACCACCTTCATTATACGGATAACCTTCTACAGGTGTAGGACTAAATGCTTTAGCACCATTTTTCATATAATATACTTTAGTAGACTTACTTGTAAACCATTTATATGCAGTAGCTTTACTATCATGAAGTAAATAATCATTACTAGGTGCTACTGTGTAATATTCATTAACTTCACCAGCAGATGATTTTTCACCTTTACTTGTATAATATTTTTTAACTTGTACATTCCATATATACAATAAATCTTTATATCTGTAATATGTTGATGTACCTAGAGTTTTATATGCCCCATATTTAATATCACTTTTCCATAACTCTTCTACTTTTCCTAATGTTGAACCACTAGTTTTTAATGCTTGAGGTAAAAATTCAAATTTAAGTAATGATTCATTTGCTTTAACATCAGCAATATTACCTTCTTTAAATTCACCATATTCACTATCAGATGACTTATCAGTACAACTTAACCATGGAGTATAATGCATACTACCATTTTCAAGCTTACATACTCTTACATAAGTAGTTGTTGTATTACATGTTTTAAATTCATCTGCAACTGCAAGACCTCTACTTATTAAAGTTTCTAATTCAACTTGAGCACACTCACCTATTTCTGTAGGAAACAAATCTGTATTATATTCATAGAATGCCTTCCCTGCATCTAGTAAAGTAGATTCATAATCAAATACATTATCACTTGGTTTGCTCGTTTTTCCACTACAACTCTTAAGTAAAAAAACTACTAAAAAAATTGCTATTAAAATAAGTGCAATAATTAAGACTTTTCTACCCAAACCAGAGTTTGAACTATTGCTATCTTCATAACCATAGTCATCATAATTGTTTGACATTTTAATTCCTCCAATTCCTTTTTTGTCATATTCTATCTTATTTTACCATATTAAAGCATATAAAAACAAGTATTTAATTAAAAAAATATAAAGTTTACGCTTTATATTCTCATTAATATTTTAAGTTTTTTAATAACTTTTTTTTCAATTCTTGAAATATATGATTGAGAAATATTCAATTTATCAGCAAGTTCCTTCTGAGTAAGTTCCTTTTTACCAAAAAGCCCATATCTTTGTTCTATAATATCTCTATCCCTACTAGTTAGATTCTTAACCTCTTTCTCAAGTAAAATTTTGTCATATTTACTCTCCAAACTCTTTTCAACAACATCATCTTCAGTACCAAAAACATCTTCAAGTTTTAACTCATTACCTTCATTATCAAAATTAATTGAATCTTCTAAACTAACCTCACTATTTCTTTTTTTATTTTTTCTTAGAAACATAAGTATTTCATTATCAATACATCTAGATGCATATGTTGCAAGTTTAATATTCTTATCAAGTTTATATGTCTTAATACCTTTAATCAAACCAATCGTACCTATACTAACTAAATCCTCTAAATCATATATTGTATTATCATACTTTTTAGCTAGAAACACCACTAATCTTAAGTTATGTTCAATAAGTTTATTTCTAGCATCTAAATCACCTAAATTACTTTTCCTTACTAAATCCTCTTCAACACTTTTCTTTAAAGGTGGCGGTAAAATATCACTACTTCCTATAAAAAATACATCATCATTCTTAAAAAACTTATCCAATAATTTCTCTATCATTATCCCTCCATCAATTTATAATTTAATAAACAATTATATCCCTTAAATTTTTTACTAGTTATACCAACAGTTATATCATTTCTTTGACCTAAACCATCTATATACACTTTTTTAGGATTAAAACATTTTAATAATGAAGTACTATCTATTGTCTTATATGGAACTAAAAAATAATTTTCATTAACTTCCTTATTGATAATAATAATTTTATTACCATGGTATGGATCCATAAGTGAATTTCCAGTATCTAAAAAACCATTTAAATATAAAACTTTACCATTATTTAAGTAGATAGTTACTTTGTATCTAGTAGTCAAAACACTCTTCAAATTATATTCAAAATATTTATAAATATTCATAATAATTGGTATAAAAAGTAATATATATTGATAATGAATTAAATTTTCAATTTTAAAATAATATAAAGTTCCTCCTAGAAAGAAACACAAAATATAAAAATATACCATTTCCTTAATAAGAGTTTTTATATCACTGTAACCATATAATACAAGTATCATACCTATCCCAAGAATAAGCTTAAATAGAAATAAAAATATTGTATTTAAAGATGCAAATAAATATAAAATAGACAATTGTCCAACCAAACATGATAAAAATATTCTTCTTTTTTTAACATTCTTTTTAAGTAAAAATGTTAATGTACTAAGAATTACATAATCAATAATAAAATTAAGTAAAATTAATTCATCAATATATATCATTTTATTCACCATTAAAAGTATATAAAAAAAAGTATATATTTTTTGTCGAAATATATACTAAATATTATTTTTTTAATTAAATGAGTCCCATCTTCTTAATGCTAGATATTCTCTTCTAGAATCCTCTTCATTTTCACATCTTTGTTCAAACTCTTCTCTATCAATTTTATCTTTAATTAAATAACCATTATATTCAAGAGGGCTGTTTTTATTAGGATTATTGTAATACTTGATAAACATACCAAAATCCCTTAATCTTCTTTGGCTTAATTGATAAGAACCATCATCTAATCTTATTAAAGAATCATTCTTATCTCTTTCATAAATTAATTTATTTAATAAATTTTTAGCTTCAAAGTATAAATAATTAGTACTAAGTCCATAATATTCTACTTTTTCTATAGTTTCATATAATTTTTCAATTTCATCTTTAGAAGATAAATAAGTTTCAAATCTATATGCTAAATCTTTAAAAAAATCTAAATCATTTGATTCAGCATGATATAAAAGACATCTTTTAATATATTTAATATCTAAATATTTAACATCCTCCATATAAATAATTGGTAAATAAAGTATTCTAATATCTAAATCATTTTCATTTTTTAATTTACTATTTTTATCTTCAAAATAAGCAACATTTATATCAGGAATATAGTCATTCTTAGTCTTTAATCTATTACCAAAATATCCAATCAATTCCCTCTCATCAAAAGAACTAGTTAATTTATCAATATCACTAATAGTCATTTTAGGAGTAAGTCTATTATAAACATGAACTTCTACATGTATCTCATCAGCAATATACTTTTTAGTTACATTACCAAAGAATCTCTTACTAGAAGATTTCTTATTATTTTTTTTAATAGATTCTAATATTAGCAAGTAATCACTTTCAGTTTTTACTATTCTTTCTACTTTTCCTAAGTATTCAACCAGAGAATATCTTCTTAGTTCTTTTTTCATAGAATCCTCCTGAAATTATGTTTATTGTAGCAAAATAGCCTAAAAAAGTCAATTTTTACTTTACTTAAATCAAAATTTATGTTAAATTATATGTGGCTTAAAAAGAGGAGGCAAGTTAATATGGCTAAAAATATATCAAAAAGAAATAACATGAGTGCACAAAATAGACCTTTTTCATTAAAGGCAACTAAAAAGACTCAAAAAGTAAATTTACAAACAACAATTGTAGATGGCAAAAAAGTAAGACTTTCTACTAAAGAAATTAAGACAAATAAAAAAAATAAATAAATTGGCGTTAAACCAATTTTTTATTTTATCCTTTTATAATTTCTTGTTCTAAAATCAAGTCAATACCAGTTTCATTTTTAACTTTATCTTTAATAACATTTATTAATTTGATAATTTCTTCACTAGTAGCTTCCCCAGTATTAATAATAAAATTAGCATGCAATTCAGATACTTTAGCCCCACCAATACTGTAACCTTTTAACCCTACCTCTTCAATAACTTTACCAGCAGGAATATTATCTGGATTTCTAAATACACTGCCACAAGAAGGATAATTTAATGGTTGAGTTTCCATTCTTCTTTTAGTTCTATCACTAATTAAGGATTTTATTTCATCAAGATTACCCTTATGTAATTTCAATTTACATGATAATATTATATAATCCTTTTCTTCTTTAAATAATGAAGTTCTATATCCAAAATTACATTCATTACAAGATAATTCTATTATTTCATCATTTTTAAGTACTGTGACTGAAATAAGTAAATCAGACATACTCATTTTGTATGCACCTGCATTATTGTATATACATCCGCCAACTGTCCCTGGTATTCCAACTGCCCATTCATAACCAGTGTATTCCATATTAGAAAGTTCACTTGATAATTTATTAAACATATAACCAGCACCAACAACTACTTCATTACCTTTAATATTGCATTCAGAAAAATTACTAAGTTTAATAATTATCCCATCATAATAAGGCGGCAATATAACATTAGAACCATTACCAAGTATTAAATATTTAATAGAATATTTTTTTAATATAGATAGTACTTCCTTTAACTCTTTAATTGTTTTTGGAAAAACTAAAGCATGACAAACACTATTAACTCTATATGTATTATATTTAGTTAATTCTTCTTCACATTTAATTTCACAAATACTTTCTATTTCCTTAATCATTATTCTAAGTAACTCTCTATTTCTTCTGTTCCTACTAAGTATTCAACTATTTTTCCATTTGATATTTTAATAAGTGTTATATCATTAATTTTAAGTTCATTACTACTACTAGCATTCTTGTTATTATCATCAGATACATGAGATGCATTTTCACTTAGACTCATATCAACTTTATACACTACTTCATCACTATCTTTAATTAAACTATTAATATAACTATCTACTTTATAATCTTTATAATTATCAAAAAGTACGTAATATGTTTTTTCACTTCTATTAAATACATTACCGATCATAATTTTCTCATAATTAAATTCTGTCTTAGTATCAGGTTTTTTATATCCTTCTTCAAAAGCACCTATTTTATTAAGTCCAAAAACACATAAATACATTAATCCGAAAAACAAGAAAACTCCGATTACTGTATAAACTGCTAATTTAATTTTATCAGTCTCAGTAACTTCAACTTTTCTTTCTCTTTTTTTAGTTTTATACTTTAATTTCATATTATTTTTTGCCATAAATATCATCTCCGTACCCAAATTATAGCATATTTTAACTATTTCAATCAATTATTTATGCATTTTTATTGATTTTTAGTAGTTTTTATTATATAATTTACTAAGTATTTAGTGGCAGTGCTATAAGTAATTATAATGTGTTTCTAAGTAAATATAAGTAACCTCTGCCAAGGCGAAAGTAATAAGAAACTCCCTATAACTATAAGTAGTGGCCTTTAATACAAAAATATTGTAAAGGAGGAACAAATACTATGTCAAGATACATCGGACCTGTATTTAAAAAATCTAGAAGATATGGTTTTTCTACTCTTGAAACTGGTAAAGAACTAAGACGTAAAACTCAAGCTCCTGGTATTCATGGAACTAGTAGAAGAAAACTTAGTGAATATGGTGTTCAATTACAAGAAAAACAAAAAGTTAGATTTATGTACGGTTTATCTGAAAAACAATTCAGAAAAACATTCGATGCAGCTGGTAAAATGCAAGGAATCCATGGTACTAATTTATTAATACTTTTAGAAAGTAGACTTGATAATTTAGTTTATAGAATGGGATTTGCTAAAACTAGAAAAGCTGCTAGACAATTAGTTAATCATGGTCATATCTTAGTTGATGGTAAAAAAGTAAATATTCCATCATTCAGAGTAAAAGTTGGAAGTGTTATTTCTGTTAAAGAAGGATCACTAGATCACCCTGTTATTAATGAATGTTTAGGTATGGATATTAACATTCCTGCATTTGTTGAAGTTGATAAAACTAAAAAAACAGGTACTTACTTAAGATATCCTGAAAGAGAAGAATTAAATAATGAAATTAATGAAGCTCTAATCGTTGAATACTACAACAGATAATAAACTAATAAGTAAACAAAAAACTCTTGTGTTTAAAACTCAAGAGTTTTTTATCGCATTTCACACGGCTCAACATGGCCTTGGTAAAATAAAATAATATTTTACGAACGATGTTTCAGTACTTTCTACTATTACATGATTTATACCATTAGAAGAACGCCCACTGCAACTAGAAGAACAAAATTCATTTTTTGTCATATATGAATCGGTCACGGAACAATAAAATCTATATTTGTCCGTGTCTTTTTCTAATTTATAAGTTGAGTGACCATAAATTTTAAAATAATCAGTATATTTTTCAGATACAACATATATGTTTCTATTGATAGTATTCAATAAACCATTTCTTTTAATAATATACAAATAATTATAATCACCTACTTGTTTTTTTAAATTACTATAAGATACATAATTTTTATTTTCATTTAATTCACCATTGCTAGAAATTAATCCGACATCTTTATATTTACTTACTTCAGAAGGCAATAATAATATTTTTTTGTCACCTTTAAGTCTTATGTCATCTCCACTTATTTTAGTCATTGAAATTTGATTTATTATACTAGTTTCTTTAACTTCATTATTTGAATCCATCAATATAATTACTAAATAATAAGTTTTTCCACCTTCTAATGTCAATACAGGACTAGATATATTATATCTGTTTCCTCGAAGTTCATAATCACCAAACATACATGTATCACCATCATTAGAAAAAACTGCAGAATTGTAAATTATATCCAAAGCTGCATCTTTTAACTCATCGTCGTCATAGATACCTTTGAATTGTTCAATCATTTCACTTTTTGAAATTAACATAAAACTATAATTTCCTTTGATTCCCTGAGACTCAAATTGATAAATACCACTATCTTTATCAGATACATCAAAAGAAGCTATAAATATCGGATATTTAAGTTCTGTAATGCCATTAGATTCACTCATATCATTATAAATATTTGAATCACCACCGAATAATTTACCATCATTTATATATGCAGAATTTGTATAGTAAAATGCTTTACCATTTTCAGGTAGGTCAACGTTACTATAGTCACCTGTTAATAATGCATTAAACTCAACAAATTTTCCCTTTAATTCTGGTACTTCATCAATAGTCTTAGCAATATCAGAAAATTTTTGCTCAGTAAATTTCTCACTAAGTTTATTATTTTCTTTATCAATTAAAGAATAACTTGTAGTGACATTTTCTTCAACATAGTTTTCTAATTTACCTACACGAACAACATATCCACTTCCATCTAAAGATACTTCGTATGCTGAAAAATCTGAAAACTTACCTGCTCCTTCTGCTTCCAAAACAGGTTTTCCATTCATAATTTTTATGCTACATCTTTTGTATATACTTTCATTACCTTTAGTACAATCATATTCATTTATATCATCATAATCGATTGATAAATCATCATCAATACCTTTAAGTACAGCCAACGACTCTGTTTTAAATGAGTTTTCTAGTGAATTATTATACAATTTAAGTATGCTCGGAACAGCAATTATTGATAATACTGCAACTATTGCCATGACCGCTAAAAGTTCTATTAAGGTAAAACCTTTTTTATTCATCTTACTTACCTCCTCCTATTAAATATGGATCATCAATTCTTCCATTGCCTTGAGAAATATATGTTGAGCCAGGTACTGCTATCACTGGGTAAATTATACTTCCCGAAAACCCACCTCCATAAACAAACGCACTAGATATAAATCGACCAGGTGTAATAGTTTTAACATAATAGTTATTCGAATTATCCATAATTTTTAATTCATAACGTGTTGGTAAACCTATAGGATATTTTAATTTACCATTACCATTTGACGGCAAAGTAGTAAATTTATCATTATTTTGTTTACATATAAATGTAAATTTTTTTTCATTGTATGAATCATAATCCGTTTGAATTTTACCATATCCAGTATTAGCATTAACAATACTTCTATCATTGCAAAACACTGTATCAGCTAATTTAATACCAATGGGTTTAATATTTTTTTCATACCACTTATCTATTTCTTCTTTAATCTTACTATCATATTTGTTACTTGTACTTTTTTCATAAGATAAGCTTTGATACATTATTTCATGTTTCCAAACATTAAATCCGACTATTTTTATTAAAATTTCACAGGTAGTATTTTTATCTTCACTCATACAAGTATAGTAATTTGTAACTGGACAAGTCGCAGAAGTACAAATTTCTTCAGTATTCCATTTTCCTTTAATTATATTACCTTTTAATTTATATCTTCTAGTTTTCTCATTGTATTCATATTCACTACCATAATAATACTCATATCCGGAATAAAAATTATAATACTCAGATTTTTCTGTTTGAACCATATCCCCAGTCATATAACCAACATATGTATTATCATAAACACCATAGGAATATGATGTATTAATCCCTGGATATTTAGCTTGACATTTATTATCTATATATTCCCCATAATAAATTAATCTTACATTATCTTTTTCATCTGTACGCATAATATTAAAACACATATTACCAAATGCAACATAATTGTTATTAACATCGCCTCTATAAAAATATATTCTTTTTCCTCCTTCGGAAAAATTATTGTCCTCAGTATAATATAATCCAAATCCATTAAACCTACTATAAGTGGCTTCTTGGGAAGAATAAAATACATTTGCATTTTTTGAATCATAAAATGATTTTACTTTATAATATGAACCGTGTGCTGCTTTAAAAAAGTATCCTGTTACAGGGCATGAACTACTAGTGCAAATTTCGTTAGTATTCCATGTACCTTTAATCATTTTACCAGATAAATTTAATTCTCCAGTTTCACTATCAACATTTAATTTCTCATAAAATTCAATTTCTCCATCCATTTGAACATTACTTTCATAAGAACTAACATAAAGATAGTAATTAATTGGAACACTTGTTGAGGAACGAGTAAAATCAATTCCAGTATCCTTTATAACATTTTCACTTTTTTTATTTGATGGATATGCACAGTTATTACTTAGCATCTTATTTAATAAGGTTCCTTTTTTATAAATATTAGTTGCACAGTTTTTAGTGTCAACAGTTGGAGTAGAAGTTCTAATAACATATGGATTTGATGGGGAACCATTTCCATATTTAACTGCGGCCTTTGTATTCAATGCAATAACAGGTGTAATTGATAATTCAGAATTAACATCATTAGAATACCACACTTCATTAATATTAGATGGTGTCATCGTCCAACCATCAGCATTTAGTAGAAGATTATTTAAATATATATATTCATCTGCTGTTAAAAGAGCAATAGGATATTTAAGTTTTCCATTACCAATCTTATCACTAACAGTAAAACTATCTTCGTTATTACATTTATTAGTTGGAGTCTTCACATTTCCATTTAGTCTATTTCTAGAGTTATATACTCCTTTTTCATCTTTACTTCTATCATTACAATAAGATGTATCTTGTATATAATCTTTATATTTAAGTAAATTATTTTTATACCAATCATCAATAATAGACTTAACATTACTATCTTTATCATTTGCATAATCTACAGAATCATTATAGTAAGAATAATTAATATTTCCTATACCATTCCTATAACATTGTCCATGATAATGTTCACCACTGTAAATTAATTTAACTGCTCCATCCTCTGCTATCTTAACAACTTTCCAACATAAATTTGCAAATATTACATTATTATTAGTAACAGGACCTCTAAAATAATATGTTTTATCTACTTTACCATCTTTATTAATATCATCTGAATTATAGTTATAAAATAAACCTATTCCATTAGTTGCACTTGCTGCTTTTGAAAAGTCTATTCCATTTTCACTTTCTACAGTTACAGATTTCTTATTATCTGGATAAGATTTATTATCTGCAAGAATAACATTTTTAAGTGATCTATTCTCATCAAAAACACATCTTAATTTATCATATCCACCTTTAGTAATATTCTTGCTTGTAAAAGAATGAATATCATCACCACGGTTTGCTTCTATATAATTTTTACCATCAGATGCTTGCATTCTAGAAAAAGTACCATTTTTATTTAGATCTATACAATATTTAAAATCTTTATTTGAAAGTTCTAATGATGTTTCATCCTCACTAGATATTGCTACTATTTTCTTTTTATTCATTTTAGCCATTACTTCTTTATTAGTAATTTGTCTTTCTAAACTTTTAAACTCGGTTAAAAAAGCGTTTTCTTTTGCTTTATCATATATCGTTCTAATTCTTGGAACTGATAAAGTTACTAAAATCATTAAAATTGCGATTACTGCTAGAACCTCTACTAATGTGAATCCTTTTTTATTTTTCATGGTATGCACCCCTTAAATATTATTTTTACATAAAGTTTATTGTGTACAACGTGCTATCTTAACTATAATTATACAAGTTTTAAAAATTTTTGTAAATAAAAAGATGATTAGTCTTTATCATAATCATCTAAAAAACTGTAAACATAATCCTTTGTTTTATGATAACCAAGTACAGTATTTAAATTAATATCAAATGTACTTTTAAATATATTAATATCAACATTAGGATTAATTTTTTTAAGTTCATTTAATAACTCTTTTATTTCTTTTCTTTTTGATGTGTTTTCAGTTTGATTCTTTTCAGCAAATTTACATGCACAATTTAAGAATGTTAAACCATTTCCTTTAGCAAATCTTATAATATCTTTTTCTCTAACATAATAAAGTGGTCTTATAAGTTCCATTCCTTCAAAGTTTTCACTATGTAACTTGGGCATCATAGTTTTATATTCAGATGCATAAAACATACTTAATAATATAGTTTCTACTACATCATCAAAATGATGACCTAATGCTATTTTATTACATCCAAGTCTTTGCGCTTCACTATAAAAACATCCTCTTCTCATTCTAGCACATAAATAGCATGGAGATTTAATTTGCTTATCAACTATATCAAATATATTACTATTAAATATATGCAAATCTATATTCATCTTTTCAGCGTTTGACTTTATAAGTTCAAGATTCTTTTCATTGTATCCAGGATTCATACATATAAATACAACTTCAAAATCAATTTTACCATGACGTTTTAATTCTTGCATACACTTGGCAAGTAAAAATGAATCTTTACCACCTGAAATACATACTGCTATTTTATCTTTATCTTTTACTAGTTCAAACTCTTTAACTCCTTTAATGAATCTAGACCATATTTCTTTTCTATAAGTTTTTACTATACTTCTTTCTATATCTTTATACATTTCTTACTCCATGTTGATTTTTATATGCTATAAAAGTATTTTTAAGTAACATAACTACTGTCATAGGTCCTACTCCACCAGGTACTGGTGTAAGATAAGAACATTTATCACTAACATCAGGATTAACATCACCATATAATTTACCATTATCACGACTTATCCCAACATCTATAATAACACATCCTTCTTTTATCATATTTTTATCTATTAAATATTTATGACCTGTTGCAACTATTAATATATCTGCTTCTTTAGTTATACTTCCTAAATCTATAGTTTTGGAGTGGCATATTGTAACAGTAGCATTTCTTTTTAAACACTCTTGATAAGTAGGTGTACCAACTAACTCGCTTCTACCAACTACAACTACTCTTTTAGATTCCATATTTATTTTATAATAATCAAGTAATTCTAATATTCCTTTAGTTGTGCACGGTACTAAACTCTCTTCATTATTCATTCTTTTGATTTTAGATTCATTAGTAAGCCCATCTACATCTTTAGACACATCTATTGTATTAATAATCTTTTCTACATTAAAGTGATCTGGAATTGGTAATTGAACTATTATTCCATTTACTGATACATCTTTATTTAATTCTTTTATTTTATTAATTACTACACTTTCTTTTACTTCACTTAAGTAATCAAAATGCATAAAACTTATACCTACTTGTTCACATGATTTTCTCTTATTGTTTACATATACTTTAGATGCTTCATCATCACCTATTGTTATAACTGCTAAAATAGGTGTTTGAACATACATAGATATTTCTTTTCTTAAATCATCTTTTATTATATTTGAAAGATTCTTTCCATCCATTATTTCCATATTTATTCCTCTAAAAGACTAACAAATCTAATTGATGTTATCACTTTATCACTAAGTGGTTTATCATTTTCATCAGTTTGTGAAATAGCAAGATCATCAACTACACTCATACCATTAATAACTTTTCCAAACGCAGCATATTTTCCATCTAAATATGTTGAATCTTTATGTACTATAAAGAATTGACTACTTGCTGAATTCATAGTTTCTTCTGTTTCAGGATTTCCTCCACGTCTTGCCATTGAAAGTACTCCTCTTGTATGAGATAAATTATTTTCTACTCCATTTTCACTGAACTCACCTTTGATAGTTTCATCACTACCACCAATACCTGTCCCCAATGGATCACCTGTTTGAATCATAAAGTCTTTTATAATTCTATGGAATATTAATCCATCATAAAATTTATCATTAACTAATTTCTTAAAGTTTTCTACTGTTATTGGTGCTATATCAGGATAAAGTTCTGCTATTATAATTCCTTTATCTTTAACATCTATTTTAATTAAATTTGTTTCTTTATCACTTTCTATATATTTTTTATTTTCAATATTGTATACTGTTTTTCCATCTTTAGTCTCAGTTTTATAATTAAGGCCACATGAACAAAGCATAAATAAAAAACTAAGTGTTAAAACATACTTTAAAAACTTTCTCATATTAATCACCCTTTCGACTAAATAATTTTATCACAAATAAATAGAAAAGTCATCAAGACTTCTCTATCCATGTATATCTTTCTTTATATTGTATTAAAAATGAATAATCCTTTTTGTCATTTTGTATTCTACCTATTATGATAGTTGGAATAACATTTTGTGATTTTGAAAACTTATTTATATTTTCTATGTTTAATATATTTTCACTAATAAAAGAGTTATATTCATCACTATTTATCAATGTATTTCTAGCAAACTCATCTGCATTTTTTTCTTCTTTACTATCTATAAAATTATAATCAATATAAGATTTCTTGAAATCATCATTTAATAAATGCCCTATTTCGTGAAACAAAGTAAACCAGAAGATGTCAGCAAAAGATTGCCTAATAGTCAAACACAATATAACTTGTTCATTTCTTTTTTTAATAAATCCCTGTACAGGAGCACCTTTAAAATGTTTAACAACATTAAATGAAATTCCACATTCCTTAAAAATTTGTTTTAATTTTTCTATCATTTCAGTTGGTTCTAAAAACATAGTATCTTTAATATCATCAATTCTTTTTACTAACTTTTCTTTATTAAATTGTTCAGTTATACTATTGTCGTAAGTTAATATTTCACATATCTTTTGCCATGCATATAAAACATATATATTAATTTTATTTTTAGTTCCTCTAAAAGCAACCTGTTGTATAGGTAAATTAGGTATGCTTAAAAGATTATTAACATTTAGAATCTTTCTAAGTTTTAAAATTATGCTTGTATCATTTAAATCTTTACTAAGCAAGTTTATTTTTTTTAAGTATGCTACAACTTCTTTCAACTCTTTTAAAACAGCATATTCTTTTCTATCTATATTATTTAATTTTTCTACTTCATCTATATTTTTATCATAAATACATTGCAAGTTGCTCCAAAATTCAGCGCTTATGCTTAAAGCATATTCAAGTGCAATCGCAAAAGAATTAGATATTCCTTTTTTACCATTTAACACTTCACTAATATGTTTTGCCGTGTATCCAGTTCTTATTGCTAATTCTTCTTGAGAAATATTATTATTTTCTATTACCTCTTTTAGAGTTTCGCCTGGGTGAGTTATTAAATCAAGGGATAAGCCAATTATATTTTCCATCATGATAATCCATCACTCCTTTTATATTTATATTTTTACATTCTTTTAAAGTATTATCATTAATTTGATTAATTAAAGGTTCTATTATTAGTCTATAGTTTGCGTTTAATCTTATTCCATAAAATCCATTTAAATTTCCTTCTAATAAATGTGGTCTACCAATACCATAACTTAAATATTCTTTGAAATTATCAGCAGACATTAATTCATTACAACGTCTAAGAACCATTCTTACTAACTCTAAACCAATTTCTTTTTTTAATGTATCAGCATTCTGCATTATCTTTTTTAGTTTTTTTGTCATGAACCTCAAGTATCAAATTAATTCACCTCCTTAAAAAAAATTACCTATTAGGTAATTTAATTATAATATATTTTATAATACTATGCAATAGAAAAAGACTAATTTCTTAGTCTATATATTGAATTATTTTATTTGCTTTTACATTTTGATTATTTGAAGATTTTTGTATTTCTAAATATTTATTTTTTAAGTAACTTAAATATTTATCATACATAATATTATCTCTATGATTCATTCCTAATAATAATTCTTTTTCAATATATTTTCTTTTTCCTTCTTTAAATACTATTAAATTATAATATTTATTATTTTCATATACTATTAATTCATCACTAACTATATAATTTAATTTATTCATTTCATCTCTTAATATATCATGATAATTATTTGATATAGTTATTATTTTATTAAATCTAAGATTAGTTTTCTTTAATATATCAAGTATTGTATAAGTACCCATACCAGCAAGTACCAAAGTATTTGCTTCTCCATCTTTTATATTATCAAGTCCATCTGAAACTCTTAAATCAATATAATCATTTAAATTTAATTTACTTACTTTTTCTTTAGCACTAGCAACTACTTTTTCACTTATATCACTAGCAATAGATTTAATATTTCTTTTAGAAAGTAGTATTCCTACTTCTACTTGATCACACCCAACATCTACTACTAAGTCATTATCATTTATAAATGAACAAATTGCTTCTATTCTATTCAATTAAGAAATCCTTTAGTTTTTTAGCTCTTGATGGGTGTCTTAATTTCCTTAAGGCCTTAGCTTCAATTTGTCTAATTCTTTCTCTTGTTACTTTAAATTTCTTACCTACTTCTTCTAAAGTATGACTTGAACCATCAAATAAACCAAATCTTAATTCTAATACTTCTTTTTCACGAACAGTAAGTGTATCTAATACTTGTTTTAACTCATCTTTAAGTATTTCATATGTTGCGAAATCTTCTGGTGACATAGTTCTTTCATCAGCAAGAAAATCTCCTAAGTGTGAGTCATCTTCTTCACCTATTGGTGTTTCTAAAGACACTGGATCTTGACTTATTTTTCTTATTTCAGCTATCTTTTCAACAGAAAGCCCCATTTTCTTAGATAGTTCTTGGTCAGTAGGTTCTCTATTTAATTCTAGTGTCATTTGTCTTTCTATTCTTGCCATTTTATTAATTGTTTCAACCATATGAACAGGAACTCTTATAGTTCTTGCTTGATCTGCAAGTGCTCTTGTAATAGCTTGTCTAATCCACCAAGTAGCATAAGTACTAAACTTATATCCTTTTCCATAATCAAACTTTTCTACTGCTTTCATAAGTCCAATGTTACCTTCTTGAATTAGATCTAAGAATAAAAGACCTCTTCCTACATATCTTTTAGCAATAGAAACAACAAGTCTTAAGTTAGATTCTGCTAAAATATTCTTAGCTTTTTCATCTCCTTCAGCAACTCTTTTTGATAGTTCTTGTTCTTCCTCAAGTGATAACAAACTTATTTTACCTATCTCTTTTAAATACATTCTTACGTTATCATTAACGCTCATGTCTTTACTTTCATCAGGAATGTTATCAGTTATATCATCTTTGATATCAATAGAACTTCCCTCATCTTCATCTTCTGCTTTTACTTCAATTTGATTTTCTGTAAGTACATTATAAAGTTCATCTAACGCATTACTATCTAAATCTAAATCTATTGTTTTTTTAGCTATTTGTTCATAAGTCAAATATCCTTGTTCTTTACCATCTTTAACTAAATCATTAATTCTTTCTTCAAATGTTTTAATATTGTTTACCATTCTAACACTTCCTTATTTATTTTATTTATTTTATTTGCTAGTTCTATTTTTTTATTAACATCTAATGTTTCATTCATTTCGCGTTTTAATTCATTTATTCTTTTCTTGACTGAATACTCTTTAATAGTATCAAAATAATCTTCAAGCTCACTTTCTGTATACTCGTCTTCATTATGATATCTCATTATTTCTTTTACAGTTTCATTAAGTGATTCATTATCACTTATATAATCTATAAAATCACTATAATTAAAATATCCATAATCATTTCTAAATTCTACTATTTTATATGCAAGTGCCATCATATTATCATGAATTAGATATCCAAGTCCATTTTCAAAATAAAGAATAACATCATCATAATTAAGCATTAAATATAATATTCTTATTTCACTAATATCATATTTATCATATCTTTTCTTAGTAAGTTTTTCTTCTTTTTTTACTTCTTTCTTACTACTTATTTTAATTTTATTTTTAATTACAGATTCATCAATTCCAAACTCCCGAGATAATTCTTTTATCTTAAGTTCTTTTAATATATCATCATCTATATCATTTAATGATTTTATTGCTTCATTAATATATTTACTAATATCAGTAGAATCTTTCATATTTTTATTTGATTTTAAATAATTAAGTTTAAAATCTATAAAAGATATTCTATTTTTATATGCTATATCAAAAGCATCTTTTCCTTTATTAATAATATATTCATCACTATCTTTATAATCATCAAATACTATTACAGATACATCTATATTATTTTTAATTAATTCATCTCCAATTGATATTGTTCCGAGTACTCCTGCATTATCTTGATCAAGATTTAATACTACTTTGCATTTATATTTAATTATTTTATCTAGATGTTCCTTAGTAAATGCTGTTCCCATTAACGCTACTGTATTATTATAACCAATTGATACCATTCTAATAGTATCCATAAATCCCTCAGTAATAATAATTTCTTTAGACTTTTTTATATTTGGTAAAGCATTGTTAATATTATAAAATATTTTACTTTTAATGAATATATCTGTTTCACGAGAATTAACATATTTTGATAATTGCTTATCTTCTAAATCATTTTTTAGATATTTTCTACCACTAAATCCTACTACATTATTATCCTCATCTATTATAGGAAACATTATTCTGTTTTGAAAAGTATCATATATTTTATTATCTACTTCACGAACAATATCTATTTTTAATAAATCTTCTAAATTATATTTTTTGGCTAATATTTCATGTAATTTATTATTAGTTGAAAGTCCAATATTAAACTCATTTATTATTTGTTTATCAACAAATCTATCACTTAAATATTTTAATGCTTTTTGTCCATCATTTGAAAATATATTATTTTTAAAGTATTTATTTGCCGTATCAGTTATTTCATAATATTTATCAAATCTAGTTGTTTTCTTAGGCGTACTTATATTTAACTTGATACCTGATTTATCCGCTAGTAACTTAACTGCTTCTTGAAATGATATACCTAAAAACTTTTCTACAAAAGTTATTACATTACCACTTTCTCCACAAGAGAAACATTTATATATTTGTTTATCAGGATGAACACTAAATGATGGAGAATGATCATTATGAAACGGACATAAAGCTTTATTTTTATCATTAAGACTTATATAACTGCCTATAATATCTACTATATCATTCTTAGACTTAACTTCATCTATTAATTCCTTACTAATGAAAGCCATTTTACCCTCCTAATAATATATATACGAAATAAAAATTAAAAACACTTCTTTTTTTTGCAATTTATTTAAAAATCTTTCATATTATATCATTTTTTAATGATTATTACAATAAAATAACAAATTAAAAAGACTATTTCTAGTCTAATTTTAAAGTTTTTGGTTTTGTTTTACTTATTATTTGTATATTAACATTTTCATTATTTACTATGTATGATAATTCTTCTCCTATTTTACGTTGATATACTGCCTTACCTAGTGGACTATTTACTGATATTTTCATGATTCTAGAACCTAAATCAGGCATACCAGCAACCAATTCAAATGTTATAGTTTCTTCTGTCTCAGGATATATCATATTAACTGTAACTATATCATTTATGTTAATAATTTCTTCCTCAACTTCATCTAATATAACTATTCTTTTTAGTCCATCTAACTTATGTTTAATGTTTGTAGTTAATGTATAAAAACTTTCTCCACTAAGCATTTCTAATTTAGATAAATTATTTAATTTGTTTGCAAGTTCCTTTCTCATATTTTCTAATTCAGTTATGTATTTATCATAACCTTCTTTTGTTAAATAAATTTTTTCTTTCATTCAGTATCCTCCCTGTAAAAATATTATAGCAAGAAAAAATAACTTTTAAAAGTTATTTATTTAATTTATCAAATTTTCTAAACGCAACATCATCATCAAGTTCAGTTTCAGATAAGTCATCTAAAATATTTCTTTGCTTTCTTGAAAGATTTGTTGGTATTATTAATTTAAGAACACAATAGAAGTCTCCTTTTTTCCAAGAGTCTTCACTATTAATACCTTTTCCTTTAATTCTTAATGTATCTCCTGGTTGACTACCTTCTTTAATTTTTAGATCAACATAGCCATCAACAGTTTTAATAGTTTTTTTACATCCTAAGCAAAGATCAGTTATTGTAACAGGAAGATCAATATAAATATCATTTCCATCTCTTCTATATAATTCGTGAGGTAAGACTTTTATTTCAATGTATAAGTCACCATTAGGTCCTCCATTAACACCAGGTTCGCCTTTACCACTTAGTCTTAATTGTTCACCATCATTAATGCCTGCAGGTATATCTATAGTAATTGTTTTATGTACTTTAACTTTACCATTTCCTCTACAAGTAGAACATGTGCTTTTAAATGTTTTACCAGTTCCATTACAAGATGTACAAGTTGCTCTTGTTTGAATTGTACCGAATATAGTTTGAGCTTGTTTAATAACACTACCCTTTCCGTTACATTCGCTACATACTTCTTCACCATGGCCACCTTTTCCACCACAGTCTTCACAAGTTTCATAATACTCTAAATCAACATCTTTTTTACAACCATACACAGCATCCATAAAATCTATTTTCATACCATAAAGTGAATCTGAACCTTTTCTACTTCTAGTTCTTTGGTTTCCTCCGAATGAACTAAATGAACCACCAAATCCGCCAGAGAATAAATCATCAAAAATATCTCCAAAGTCAAAGTTTCCAAATGGATTTCCTCCACCATAAGAAGCTCCTCCACCAGCATTTCCATATGAATTTTCAAATGCTGCATGGCCATATTGATCATATTTAGCACGATTATCTTTATCTGATAAACAAGCATATGCCTCTTGTGCTTCTTTAAACTTTTCAGGAGCATCAGGACTCTTATTTAAATCAGGGTGAAACTCTTTTGCTTTTTTTCTAAATGCTGACTTTATTTCTGCTTCAGTTGCATCTTTAGAAACACCTAAAACTTCATAATAATCTCTTTTTGCCATATTTATACACCTTTTTCATTCATATATTTTTTAAGTAATTTAACCTTCTCTTCAAATACCTTAAATCCTTCATTTAAGGTACTTTCAAGAGTTAAATCTATTCCTAACTTTTTAAGCAATTCTAATGGATAATCACTTCCACCACTACTTAAAAATTCTATATATTTTTCTTTAAACCCTGGTTCTTTATTTATAAGTTTTTCTGCTATAACAAGTGCACTTATAAAACCAGTCGCATATTTATAAGTATAAAATGCATTGTAAAAATGAGGTACTTCTGCCCATTCATATTTAATATCTTCATCAACTATAAGACTTGGACTAAAATGTTTCATATTAAGTTTATAATAAGCATCACAAAGTACATCTTTTGTTAATGCTTCATTATTTTCACATTTACTATGAATAATACTTTCAAACTCAGCAAACATTACCTGTCTATAAACAGTTTTTTTAAATTTATCTAAAAATTCTACTAAATAATATATTTTACCATCAATACTATCTGTAGTTGAAAGTAAATATTCAGACAATAATATTTCATTAACTGTTGATGCTATTTCTGCTAAAAATATTGGATAAGAAGCATACACATATTCTTGAGTTTTATTAGAATAATAAGTATGCATTGCATGTCCCATTTCATGAGCAAGAGTACTTACTGAATTAATATTATTTTCATAATTTAATGATACATATGGATCACTGTCGTAGCAACCCCATTCATAAGCACCACTCTTTTTATTATCACAAGGATAAACATCTACAGAATTACTATTTATAAGTCTAGTAAAATTTTCAATGTAGTCACTTCCAAGTACACTAAGAGCATTAGTTACTAATTTTATTCCTTCATCATAAGGAACATCTTTTTCATCACATGAAGCTATATTATAATATGTATCATACATATGTAATTTTCTTTTTAAAACACTTGATTTTATATCATAGTATTCTTGTAATGAACTTATATTTTTATCAGTAACTTTAATTAGCGTTTCATATAAACTTACTGGTATATTATCTTCAAACAAACCAGCTTCAAGAGCAGAATTATAATTTCTAATCTTGCTTGTTAAGCAATCCTTTTTAACAGAACCTGCATATAACTCTTTAATAGTGTTAATATGTTTCTTATAAAAATTAGCCATAGATTCAAACGCATCTTTTCTTACTCTTTCATCACTAGATGTTATATATCTAGAATAGTTACTAGAAGTAAGCTTTACATCTTTATTATTCTCATCTTTAATAGATGAAAGTTCAATATCAGTATTATCAAGAGCAACAAACGCTTCATTAGGCACTCTAAATATTGATGACATACTTTTTAATAATGTTTCTTCTTTTTCACTCAATATATGTTTTTTATATCTAAATAAATCTGAAAGTAAAAATTCATATTTAGAAAGTCTTTTATCATCACTAATTAATTTTTTTATTTTCTTAGAGTCTATCAACTGTATTTCAGGATTTATAAAACTAGTTGAACTAGCATAAAAATCATATATATTGCCAGCTACATTCTTATACTCTTGAAATTTATTATTAGCTGTATCGCTATAATATGAAAGATACGCATAAACATACACTTTATCAATTAATAAATCAGTTTGACTTTGAAGTTCTAATAAAGAATATAAGTTTTCTTTTATTTTACCCTTGTATTTAATAATATTTTTAACATTTTCTTTTATTTTATCTATTGCATCAAAAAATTCTTTTTCATTTTTAAATATTTTTCTTAAATCCCATTTATATTTATCCATAATACCTCATTTTATCATTATTTTATTTTAATATTAATTAAGGGCTCAAATAAGAGCCCTCAATCATAAATTATTTTTCTTCAAATTCAGCATCTTTTACTTTACTGTCATTATCAGTTGATGATTCATTAGAAGCATTCTCAGCTTTTGCTTGAGATTCTTTTGCTTGTTCTTGGTATACTCTACTAGATAATTCCATAACTACTTTAGATAATTCTTCACTAGAAGATTTAATTTCATCAGTATCATCTTTTTCTAATGCATCTTTTACTTTCTTAACAGCATCTTCTATTTTAGTCTTTTCATCATCTTTTACTTTATCACCAAAATCTTTAAGAGCTTTTTCAGCACCAAATACCATTTGTTCAGCATCATTTCTTATTTCAGCTTCTTCTTTTCTCTTAGCATCTGCTTCTTTATTAGCTTCAGCTTCTTTCATCATTTTATCAATTTCTTCTTCACTTAAATTAGATGAAGCAGTAATTGTAATAGCTTGTTCTTTATTAGTTCCTAAATCTTTAGCTTTAACATTAACTATACCGTTAGCATCAATATCAAATGAAACTTCAATTTGAGGCACTCCTCTTGGAGCTGGTGGTATATTAGTTAATTGGAAGTGTCCTAATGTCTTATTATCAGCAGCCATTGGTCTTTCACCTTGTAAGATGTGAATATCTACAGCAGGTTGATTATCAGCAGCAGTACTAAATACTTGACTCTTAGTAGTTGGTATTGTAGTATTTCTTGGAATTAATACAGTCATAACATTTCCTAATGTTTCAATACCAAGTGATAATGGTGTTACATCAAGTAATACTAAGTCATTAACTTCACCAGTTAAAACTCCACCTTGAATAGCAGCACCCATAGCAACTACTTCATCTGGGTTAACTTCCTTACTTGGTTCTTTTCCTAATTCTTCTTTAACTAAGTCTTGAACACATGGGATTCTTGTAGAACCACCAACAAGTAATACTTTATCAATATCTTCTTTCTTTAATTTAGCTTCTTTTAATGCATCTCTAACTGGTTTTCTTGTTGATTCAACTAAATCACTAATTAATTCTTCAAATTTAGCTCTACTTAATGTCATATCAACATGTAATGGACCAGCTTCACCTTGAGTAATGAATGGTAAACTGATTTGAGTAGTCTTAACTCCACTAAGATCTTTCTTAGCCTTTTCAGCACCTTCTTTAAGTCTTTGCATAGCAAGTTTATCTTTAGATAAATCTACACCATTCTCTTTCTTAAATTCTTTAACTATATAATCAATAATAGCATTATCAAAGTCATCTCCACCTAAGTGATTATTACCACTAGTAGCTTTAACCTCAAATACACCATCACCTAATTCTAAAATAGAAACATCAAATGTACCACCACCAAGATCATATACAAGTACTGTATGAGCATTTTCTTGTTTATCTAAACCATAAGCAAGAGCAGCTGCTGTTGGTTCATTAATAATTCTTTCAACTTCTAAACCAGCAATTTTACCTGCGTTCTTAGTAGCTTGTCTTTGAGCATCATTAAAGTATGCTGGAACTGTAATAACAGCTCTTGATACTTCTCCACCTAAATAACTCTCAGCTGTTTCTTTTAAATTCATTAAGATTTTAGCACTGATTTCTTCTGGAGTATATTTTTTACCCTCAGCTTCAACCTTTTCTTTAGTACCCATTAATCTTTTAATAGAACTAATTACATTTGTAGAAGTTTGAGCTTCTCTTTTAGCTACATCTCCAACTCTAACCTCTCCATTTTTAAAACTTACTACTGAAGGAGTAGTTCTATTACCCTCAGCATTTGGAATAACCTTTGGTTCTCCACCTTCTAATACAGCTACACAACTGTTAGTTGTACCTAAATCTATACCTATAACTTTATTAATTTTTGCCATATTTTATCTCTCCTTTATTTATTATTTATTTACTTTAACCATAGCATGTCTAATTACTTTATCTTTATATTTGTATCCTTTTGTTAATACTTCTAAAACTACATTAGCTGGTTTACTTTCATCTTGATCAGTTAATACAGCCTCTTCAAGAGTAGGATCAAATTCAAGTCCTAGACAATCTATTTCTTTAACTTCAAATTTATCAAGAATAGATGTTAAATTTCCAAGTATCATTTTAATTCCACTTAAGAATTTACTAACATCATCTGTTAAGTCATTATCATCCATCATAACAGCTCTTTCTAAATTATCTTTTATTGTTAAGATTTCTTTTATAAAATCTTCTCCTTCATATTGAAGCATTCTACTTATTTCACTTTGACTTCTAGTCTTGAAGTTTAAAAATTCAGCCTGAAGTCTCATATATTTTTCTTCAAGTTCTTGATTTCTACTTCCAAGTATTTGAATCATTGTATCAGTGTCCATGCTTCCACATCCAGAGCATCCACTACACTCACCTGTGCAAGAAGATTCTTCTTCACATCCACAATCATCACAGTTGCATTCGTTTTCACAAGTGCAGTCGTTTTCATTACATCCACAATTTTCATCATGGCATGTACATTCTTTTCCTTCATTGCAGCCACAAGTACACTCATCGCTACAATTACATGATTTATTTAATTCTTTTTCTGATTTATTTTTATTATTCTTTTTCAAGTTCATCTTCCTTTCCTTTGCTTTCTATATTTTTCTTTAAATATTCAAGCATATTGACAACTCTATCATATTCCATTCTTTTAGGACCTATTACTGCGATAGTACCTTCTCTACCATCAGCATTATATTTTGTTTTAACTATTGTGACGTTATCATCAATCTCACTTTCGCTACCAATATATACCTTAACCTCATCATCACTATCTTCAATCTTACTCACCATATCTTTGCTTTCAAATTTACTTATAATGTTTTTAACATCATCAACTGTATTGAATTCCGGTTGTTTTAATATATTAGCTTTACCAGTAAATTTAACATCCCTTTCACTCGCAAAATTTGATAAAGCGTTATAAAAAGCATTATACACAACCTCATAATTTTGAATATAATTTCTTATTATAGGCTTGATATCAAACTCAAGTTTACTTGGAACCTCATCTATTGGCGTCCCTATAAGCATCTTGTTTAATAACTCAGTAGTTTTAGCAATTTCATCCGCAGGAATATTCTCCTCTAGGATAATATTCTTATTTTCAACATGACCAGTATTAGTAATAACAATTGCGATTAATTGTTTTTCACTAATAGGTATAACTTCAACTTTCTGCAGTGTATTATTACTAGATTCTTTACCTAAGATAACAGAAGTATAATTAGTCATATCACTAATTATTTCCAAGCTCTTACTTATCGCGTCAGTAAGTTCAAGTTCCTTGTTATTAAAGATAGTTTGAAGTTTTAACATATCCTCCCCACTAATCTTCTTAGGCTCCATTAAGTTATCAACATAATATCTGTATCCACTTTCAGATGGAACTCTACCCGAAGATATATGTGTTTTCTCTAAATAACCTAAATCTTCTAAGTCAGCCATATCATTTCTAATAGTGGCACTTGAACATTTAAATTTCTTACACAAAGATTTACTACCGACAGGTCTAGCTGTTTTTATATATTCTTCAACTATTGTCTTTAATAACTCTTTTTGTCTAGTTCCAATCATATATACCTCCTTAGCACTCTCTTTCTTTTAGTGCTAACACTATTATAGTATGCATTATTAGCAAAGTCAATACTAAAGTGCTAATTTTTTTAATTTTTTTCAAATAAAAGACTGAACATTAAATTCAGTCTAATTAATAAGGTCAATATGTACTTTATATAGCATTAACACTAGCAGAATTTTTTTCTCCTTTAAAGGCATTATAATAAATGGCAATTTTACTCTTATCACCTTTAAATGTAACAGTTTGTAATTGATTATCTGCAAAAGCATAATATCCTATTCCCTTAACACTAGATGGTATTATTACTGCTTTTAGATTATTTCCTTCAAATGCAGATCCACCAATATATTCTAATCCTTCTGGTAAAATAACAGATGTAATTCCAATAGGTTTAGATATACACATAGCAACAACCTTTTTAATCTCATATTTATTATTTATAGAAGAAGTTGGTTGTACAACATCTCCTTTACAACCACCATATCCAAATGCACTCTCACCAATAGACTTTACTTGTACTCCTGATATTTTTTTAGGTATAACAACATCCATCGGACACTTTTTACCACCTGATTCATTATTCTCAAAATAATAATATTGTTTTATTTCTTGTGTTTCTTTATTAAATTCAAAACATTTTTCACTCGTATTATTAGATACTGTAATATATCTTCTTAATACTTTTACTCCTTGATTTGTTTTAACTACATAGATGTATTTATAATTGCCAACTTTAGCTTTTAAATTAGTATAAGTAAACACATCATTTCCTGTTAATGTTTTACCGTTATATGACACTCCTGCATCTTTATAACTTGACACTTCTTCTAGCATTAATGTTATATTTTTTTCTCCATTAATAGCAGCAGAAGAGATTGATGATCCTTTTATTGTTATTTCAGGGCCGATTCCGGGAAACTCAACACCCCCCTTAATATAATAAGTGGTTTTTTTCGCATTATCTATTGTTCCTATTATTTCATCTTCAGTAACAGAATATTCAGTAAATAATGAATCAAAACACTCTTCATCATCAGGATTTATATTTTTTATAATATCATCAGTTAATAATGGACAATCAAACCAAAAATCATTAAATTTATATACTACCTTATATTTTCCTGCTGGTAATGTCATAGTTGCTGCAAATAATGGTTTACCTGAAGATGTATTCTTAATGATATTATTTTCTATTTTGGTATTGTTTAATGAAGCGTTATATTTATCTTTATATTTTTGTTTTTCTTCATCAGTTAATGTAACAATTTTAGATTGAATATTAACTAGTTCATCTGCTGTCATTATTTTAAATGTTGGTTCATTTATTTTATTATTTTTGACTATTGACTCTTCAAATTCTTTTTCTTCTCCTATATTTATTGTATTTAACTTTGATAGGTCAACAAATGTACCAGAGTCAGCATTTGGTGTTACATCTACCATAAGAAAGTTTTCATATGTTCCACTTCCTAGTACATTTACTGATACTTGATTATTTTTATCTACTGTAGCAGTGCAATCTTTAAACTTTTGTCCTGTTAAAAGACTATTACAGTCAAATGTTTTATCACTTGATAGTACTGTATGCTCTTGTGCAACATTTGCTGTTTTTCTTGCTTGTACCATAAATGCATTCTTTTTTGAATCATTAAACATCTTTAGTACGTTTGGTAATGCTATTATTACTAGGATTGCTAATATTGCTATTACCGCAAGTAACTCTACTAATGTAAATCCTTTATTTTTCATATAATCCTACTCCTTTACTATTACTTTACTTAGTATACTTGCATTATAACATAGTCCCCCCCCCCCCTAGTCAATTTACATGTGTTTGACACCCAATCTATAAATTTAAAAAATAAAAAGTTTGTGCAAAATAATTTGCACAAACTTGTATATATTAATTTAAAAATTTATAATCAAGTTTAAGACTAACTTCTCAGTAATGATGATTTTCTCTCATAATCAAGATTTACATTCATAGTTGATGATAATATATTCTTAACAGAAAAAGTTGATATTCTGCTGAGTCCCTTAAATGAGGACACGTCTGCGCTATCAACTTTTTTTATTGCAAAAAATAAACAAATCTTACTTTGTTTACTTTTTCATATGTATATCCATTTGAGGATATGGTATCTCAATTTTATTTTTATCTAAAGATTCCTTTATTAATTCATTAATATCATAATAAGCAGTCCAATAATCATCTGTATTTACCCACGCTCTAAAAATAAATATTAGTGAAGAGTCTGCCATTTCTTTTAATCTAATATTAATATCTTTATCTTTTAATATTAAGTCATAACTATTAGCAATTTTTGATAAAACACTTTTTACTTTTTTAATATCTGAATCATAAGAAACAGAAACTTTAATATCAAGCATTCTATATTTATTCATTGTATAATTAGTTATTTCACTATTAGATAAATTACCATTAGGAAGTTGTAATACTTTATTATCTACACTGACTAAACAAGTGTAAAACATAGTAATACTTTTAACTGTACCTTCATATCCATTTGAACAAATATAGTCACCCACTTTAAATGGTTTAAATATTAATATCATAAGTCCACCCGCTAGATTTGAAAGTCCTCCTTGTAAAGCAAGACCTACTGCCAAAGCACATGAACCAAATAATGTAACTATAGTTGCTGATGGAACACCTAAATTAGTTAACGCCATAATACATAATAATACCTTTAATCCTATAATTATAAAACTAACTATAAAACTCTTAGCACTGGGATCTAATTTAGAGAATTTATGTTCTTTTTTAAATGATTTTTCAAGCATTCCTACTATCTTAAAACCAATAATAAGTATTAATAATGATACTACTAAATTAATTAGAAAATCCGTTCCTCCATTAGTTATCTTTTCAAATAGTTTTTCCATATCTACCTCCATAATAAAATTATATCACAAGATAAATTAATTAAAAAGAAAAAGTCACATCAGTGACTTATTTAGTTTCTTCTTTAACTTTTATAGCAGCTTTACCTTTATAGTATCCACACTTAGTACAAGCTCTATGTGGTGCTAAAACATTTCCACAATTACTACAAGTAGCAACAGTTGGAGCAGTTTTCTTTAAATGAGTTCTTCTTTGTCTTTTTGCAGTTTTACTAATTCTTCTAAAAGGTAATGCACCAAATAAAGTAATATTTAATTTCATTTTTATTCCTCCTTATTATCAAGATCAATCAATACTATCTCTTCGCTCTAACATTTTCCCACAAAATAGAAAAAATATCAAGTAAAATTTTGTATTTTGTATTAAAAATTGAATATTTTGTATATTTTTGCTATAATTTCATTGTTAAAAGGAGAAATCATGAAGAAAGTTATTGGTATAATCGCAGAATATAATCCATTTCACAATGGTCATATTTATCAAATTAATAAAATAAAAGAAAAGTATCCAGATTCTATTATAATTGTATGTACTTCATCTTCTTATACACAAAGAGGAGAATTATCTATATTGAATAAATGGGAAAAGACAAAGGTTGCTTTATTACACGGTGTTGATATAGTTATAGAACTTCCATATGTATATTCTACTCAAAGTAGTGATACTTTTGCTAAATACAGTGTATCTTTATTAGAAAAACTATATATCGATTATTTATGTTTTGGAAGTGAATGTAATGATACTGATAAATTAAAAGAAGCAGCAAGAGTACAAATAAATAATTTAGATTTTGATATTAAAGTAAAAAGTTATATGAAAAAGGGATATAATTATCCTAGCGCTATTAACAGTGCTTTAATTGAACTTATTGATTATGATATTAAAGAACCAAATGATTTATTAGCGGTAAGTTATATAAAAGAAATTTATAGTAATGGATATTTTATAAGACTTTTTAATATTAAAAGAACAAATAGTTATCATGACTTAGATTTAAATAATAAAATAGTTTCAGCATCAAATATAAGAAATAGATTAACAGAAAGAAAAACTATTAAAGATAAAGTACCAAAAGAAGTATATGATATTTTGAAAAGTAAAACTTTAGAAAGCAAATATTTTGAATTTTTAAAATATAAAATTATATCAGAAGATAATTTAGAAAAATATGTTGATGTTGATGAAGGATTAAATGTTAGAATTAAAAAATATATTAATAAATGTAATTCTTTAGATGAACTTATAAAACATATTAAAACTAAAAGATATACTTATAATAGAATATCAAGAATGTTAAATCACATATTATGTTCATTTACTAAAAAAGAAAATGATCAAGTAAAAAAATTGGAATATATTAGAATATTAGGTTTTACAGAGAATGGTAGAGAGTATTTGAATGAAATAAAAGATGAGATTAAATTACCTATTTTAAATAAATATGATACTAAAAAATATAAAACTTTAGAAATAGAAAAAAGAGTTACTGAAATATATTCAAGTGTTTATACTGATATTTTAGATATGGAGATAAGAAATAAACCAATTTATATTAAAGATAATTCGTTAAAATAAAATCAGAGATTTGTTTTCTCTGATTTTTTTATTCTTTTAAAATCTTACTTTATCTTCGATATAACTTACTAAATCATCTAGATTTATTACTTCTTGTTTCATAGTATCTCTATCTCTTACAGTTATTGTGTTATTATTGATAGTTTCATCATCAACAGTTATACAAAATGGAGTACCAATAACATCTTCTCTTCTATACCTTTTACCTATTGATGCAGTATCATCATAAGTACACATGAAACTCTTTGATAGTTTTTCATATACCTCTGTTGCTTTTTCACTATGATACTTTTTAACAAGTGGAAGCACTGCTACTTTATATGGTGCTAAATAAGTAGGTAATTTTAATACTTCTCTTTCTTCACCATTATCTAATACTTCTTTGTGATAATGTTCAAATAACACTGCTAAAACAGTTCTATCAAGTCCATATGTTGATTCAATAATATAAGGAATATATTTTTCATTAGTAACTGGATCTAAATATCTTTGTTGTATCCCACTATATTCTTCATGTCTTGATAAATCATAATCAGTTCTATTATGAGTACCATTTATTTCACCCCATCCGAATGGGAACTTGTATTCAATATCACAAGCTTCTTTAGCATAATGAGCAAGTTTCTCATGATCATGGAATCTTAATTTATCTTCACTAAGTCCTAAGTACATAAAAAATTTCTTACCATAGTCTTTAAAGTATTCGTATAGTTTACTATCTTCTCCTTTTTTGCAAAAAGTTTGATATTCCATTTGTTCAAATTCAATGGTTCTAAATGTAAAGTTACCTGGTGTGATTTCATTTCTAAATGCTTTACCTATTTGTCCAATACTAAATGGTAATTTACATCTCATACTTCTTTGTACATTTAAGAAGTTAACATATTCACCTTGAGCATTTTCTGGTCTTAAATAAACAACTGACTTATTATCTTTAACTACTCCTCTATAAGTTTCAAACATAAGTTTAAACTGTCTAATATCAGTAAAATCACATTTACCACATTTAGGACATGGTATATTATTATCTTTAATATATTTAATTAATTCTTCATTAGATAATGTATCGCCAATACTTGTACCTGTATAATCATTTACAAGATTATCAGCTCTATGACGTGTCTTACAATTCTTACAATCTGTTAATGGATCTGCAAAAGAATCTACATGTCCACTTGCCTCCCATACTCTTGGATGCATTAATATATCAGCATCTAATTCATATGCATTACTTCTTTCTTGGATAAATTTCTTTCTCCATGCATCTTTAATATTATTTTTAAGTCTACTTCCTAATGGTCCATAATCCCATGTATTAGCAAGTCCTCCATATATTTCACTTCCTTGAAATATAAATCCATAATTTTTACAGAAGTTTGTTAATTCTTCCATAGTAATTTCTTTTTCCATTTTATCCTCCTTAAAATAAAAAACTCCTAAAACAACATAAGGGTCCATATGGACGGTTCCACCTTATTTATTCTAGAAGAATCACTCTTTGTTTATAGCCTCAGTATTTTACCATCATACCTTCGTCGCTTTACAAATAGATTATAACACTAAATTATATATTTTTCAATTATTTTAATTTAAGTATTTTATTTTTCATATTTCTTTTTGGATTTTCATAATCTCTTTCTATAACATCACATTGATCAAAAATCATTGGTTCTGTTTCAATATATTGAATATCGCCATTATCATCATACCAAATAGTTACAAAATAATCTCCCATTAAATTAGGTATTTCATTTTTCATCATAAACCTAGATTGATCAACATTACATGGACAAAGTAACATATGAATATTTCTATATAGCATATAGTATACTTTATGATAATGTCCTCTTAATGACAAATTAGGTTTAGTATTTGATGGTATTTGATCTATACCATTTTGCGGTTTAGTTGATAATATTCTAGATGTTCCACCTCCCGGATGAAATAATTCTATTTTACATTTATCAAAATATACTATTCCTTTATCTTGACCAATATATTCTAAATCATTCTTTCTTCTTTTTTCTAATTCTTTTCCAAAATCAAATGGTCCATAATTAAATGAATGACTTTCATCATGACTACCACATATAACTTTCCATTTCATACCTGGATATTTTGGTAATGTTTTAGCGGCGTAATCAACATGAGCAGTTGCGCCATATAAAAATACATGTTTTACATAATCTGGTCTAATAGTATGATAATCTCCATCGGATATATCTCCTATGTGAAACATATCAGTTATTCCTCTATTATATGCTTCATAGCAAAATGTATTTACCATACTTGGTTGTGACCATATACTTCCATAATGAGTATCTGATACTACTCCGAATTGTTTCATATGAAGTTCTTCTTTAGGTGGTTTTATTTCATAATGCTTTCTCTTTTGAAAATATTTTCTTACTACTAATTCACCGTCTATATCAACTATATCAATATTTCTCCCATATTGTTGAAGCATATCAATAAGACCATATAATTCATTACTGCTCATATTTAATCTATCTTTCAATGAATTAAAACTCTCTTCTTTTTTCATTAATCTATATATTTTATCAAATCTATCAAATAATTTCTTTTCATCCCTAGTTATAGAACTCTTATTTTCAATAATATCTAAATCTTCTGAAAGCGATATATCAAGTGGTTTAACAGTCAAATAATTTTCGGCACTTGGTACGTAGTATGGAGAGAAAAAACTAGTGAGTCTTTTTAATTTACCTGTTTTACCAAATGTAAGTCCAAATTCATAAGAACCCATTGTATTTTGTTGAGATTTACTTCTCATCTTTGCTGTTCTTGATACTACTGATGGGATAGTAAATATTCTAGTATCTCTAATTTTAGGAAAATCCTGAGCAGTTAATGTCCCACCGAGAAGAATCATATCATAGTCTTCATAACTTGCTAAACTTCTACTATATTTTTGAGGAGGATATGCTATAGTATAAGCTTCTCCTTGCTTCTTTAAATTCTCAAGTCTAATAATTGACTTATTAATATGAACTGTACAACTCTTAGGTCCCAAATAAGTCATATCATCTCTTTTAGATGAAATATATTCGCCAACATTTAATTCTTTATTCCATGTGTGGTCAGTATCTCCTGTTATGAATAATGTTTGAATTCCTTCTACTTTTGGAAAAAATTCTATTAAATGATCACATTGTCCTTCTGCGCTATTATATATAAGACTTTTGCCAAAATCATGTTCAGTACTTCCACTATACTTTCCTTCAATTAAATTACCAGTTATAAATACATATTTAACTCCATCTTTTAGAAATTTTCTATAAATATCATTCAATGTCGCTATTTGTTCATTCTTAGAACCAAATCTTAAATCAGATATTACTCCTATTTTGAGTTCATCATCACTTTCAATTTTATATTCATTTTCTTTTGTATAATCTGGATGATTATTAATTATAAGAGATATATCATTACCTTTATCGCTAAATGTAATATTGATATTTTCATCTTTTAATTGTTTTACATATCCAAATAAATCATAATCTGATATATTTAACTCTTCACATAACGTATTAACACTTGATCCTTTAACAAGTTTATTTTTTAATAATTCAAGTATTTCTTCATCTGATAACCTTTCTTTTTCCATAAAAGTCCTCCCTTAAAAATAAGGAAATCAAAAAAATTTAATTTCCTTATTTATTCTCCTATCATAATAAGAATACAATAATAAAATTTAAAAATCAATATAAAAAACAAAATAAAAAAAGTTTTTACTTTTTATTAGTAAGTTCACTTACTGGAGCAAAACTTTTTCTATGTTCACTTATTGGTCCATACTCATATAGTGCTTCTATATGTTTTTTAGTTCCATATCCTTTATTATGTTTAAAATCATACATGGGATACTTTTTATCAAGTTCAACCATCATTCTATCTCTTGTTACTTTTGCTATTATGGAAGCAGCAGCAATACTTTCACTTTTAGCATCTCCTTTTATTATTGATGTTTGTGGTATATTTATATCTAACTTTACTGCATCAATAAGTAAATGTTCTGGTTTAATACTTAGATTATTTATTGCTTCTATCATTGCTTTTTTAGTAGCATTTAATATATTTATCTCATCTATTACTTCTGGTGAAGACATACCTATTCCTACACTAAGAGCATTTTCCATTATAACATTATATAATAATTCTCTTTTTTTCTCAGTTAATTTCTTTGAATCATTAATTCTTTCGTCATAAAAATCCTTTGGTAATATTACCGCTGCAGTAACAACAGGTCCAACTAAAGGACCACGTCCTACTTCATCTATACCTGCTATAAAATTAATTCCATTATTATAAAGTTCTGTTTCAAATTCTTTCATAAACACCTACTTAATCGTATCAACATAATTAGTTTTTTTATTTCTATATGCTTCTAATATTTTTCTTTTAATTCTAGTTTTATCACTACTTCCAAATCCAAAAACATAGTCATCTCCCATAACAGTTAATGGATATCCTATCCTATCTACTTTAAAATGCTTTAGTGATGACATAAATAAATCATATTTATCTGTATATTCATAAGTTACAAGTTCAAATATATCACTATAATCATTTAAAAGTTCTTTCATATAAGCACTTTCTTCTATACAATGAGGACAATCTTTTTGCTTAAACATATATACTCTTATCTTAGGATTATTATATTCAAATGTATATGTTTTTTCAGTCGGAATAATACTTTTTTCCATTTTAGCATTATCATTAGAAATACTAATATTATATTTTGAAACAAACATCTCATCTATAATATATTTTTTATATATTTCATATTCTTTATCTTCAACTAAATACTTTTCAATATCTTTTCCATCTATTAAAACATTATTTTTAGAAGGCACTAATAACACTATATTATTAACTACTCCATCATTAAATTTAAGTTTATAATTATTAAAAATTAATAATCTTTTAGATGCATTTACTACACTAATATTGCCTTTATTCTTTTCATATATTTCTTTAAACTTGTCAATAGACATAATATTATTATCTTTAAAGTCAAATAAATTATATAATCTATCATAGTTATTACTCTTACTAAAATGATCATATTTATTTAATATATATTTTTCACTATTCAAATAAAACAAACTTAATATAAGTACTAATATAATTATTAATGGTATATATATAACTCTTTTCATACTTTTCACCATACAAATTATAACATTTTAAATTAATAAATGTAAACTATTAATATTTTTATTGATATTAAAAACCATAATTATTAAAATATACTTAGGAGTAATATTATGAAAAAAAGTTTAAAAATTATATTAATTATCTTATTGTCGATTATATTAGTTTATGTTATTTATAAAGGATTATTGTTTTATACATATAAAGATATAAGTGATTCTATTAATAATACTTTTAGTAATTATAGTGTACCTCAAACAATAGATGACTTAAATGTTAAAGAATCTAATACTAAATATATTATTTATAACAATAAAAGTTTTAGTTTTAATAATTCTGACTATCAAAAGAAAGACTATTTATATTGTAGAATTGATAATCAAAATATATGTATAATACCAGGTTATGACGCTAATGAGTATTATTATTACAATAATTTATCATTAAAAGAATCTAAAGAAATATTATTAAGTACTAAACCATTTATTACAAAAACAAGTGATTTATTTAAAAAGAATAATATAAATAATAACAAAGATTTATTTTTAGAGAGATTAAATTATATAAAAACAAACAAAAGTAAAAGTGTATTTAGTTCTACTAAAGATTTAGAATATGATATATTAATGAAAAATATGCTTCTATTTCTTCCTAGAATAGATAAAGGAAATATTTATACTATTAGTGGAGACTACGATGGTTATATCATAAATGAACAAAATCAAAATGATAATGCTTATTATGTATATGCTTGTCAAAATAATAAAGATGCATGCGCAGGATTACATCTTTTTGAAAGGAATACTAAGTATTTTACAAAAGATAAGATAACTGAAATAATTAGTTCAATTAAAATATAATAAAACATGCCCTACGACATGTTTTTTTAATCATATCAAACATTCTATTTATTTAATAAAAAATCAATAATGTTTTTATGAATAATACCATTTTGTGAAAAATCAATCGTATCACATGAAATAACATACTTAGGATAATTATCTTGAACGTTATTATAAACACCAAATTCTCTATCAATAATTTCATCATTCAAATGATAAGTTACTTGATAATATTCTTTTTCTTCAAACTTTGTTGCTATAAAATCAGTCTCACCATTTTCTAATGTTCCTACTTTAACATCATAACCTCTAGAAATCAATTCATTATAAACAATATTTTCTAAGTATGCTCCCATTTTTTTCTTTCATCGTTTGTTACTTGACCTAAACCTAAATCAGTCAAATAATATTTATATTTTCCATTTAATATTCTTTTACCACGCACATCGTATCTATCCACTTTATTTATAAGCATCGCTCTACACATATATTCTAAATAATTATAAATAGTTATTTTAGAAACTTCAATTTTTTTGCTTAATAAATAGTGTACTGTACAAAATGTCCTTTTTAACCAATTTTGTTTAGTAATATATTATTCTTTATTACTAACATTAAGAATTATTCCTATAGATATCATACTTACCAATAAAGATGAACCACCATAGCTAATAAAAGGTAATGTTACTCCAGTTATAGGCACCAATCCTACTACTACTGATAGATTTAATAAAGTTTGAAAAACAAGTAAGAAAAGAAGTCCAAATATTAAATATTTACCAAATAAATCATTACATCTTATTGCTAGTTTAGTTATATTATAATAAAGTACTATAAATAGTAATATAACTACCAAGGCACCGATAAAGCCAAACTCTTCTGTTATAATTGAAAATATAAAATCAGTTTGTGGTTCTGGTAAATAAAAATGTTTTTGTCTTGAACCTAAAAAACCAAATCCTAAAAGTCCTCCTGGTCCGATTGCATATAAACTTTGTATCATTTGAAATCCACTTCCCAAAGGATCTGACCATGGATTTAAAAATGAAGTAATTCTCATTAATCTATATGGTGCAATCAATATAAGTACCACTATTCCAATAACACCAATAATACCTAGTTTTACAAATATAGATGTATCTGTTCCAGATATAAATATTAAACCAATTAAAGAAATTACAATAACCATTCCAGTACCAAAATCAGGTTCTAACATAATAAGTCCAAATAACATTAAAATAACTCCTAAAATTGGTAAAATAAACTTAAATGTATTTCTCTTTAGTTTATCATTGTTTGATAAATATTTAGCCGTAAAAATAATAATAGCAAGTTTTGAAAGTTCACTTGGTTGAAAACCGAGTCCAAAAAGACCAAACCAACTCCTGCTTCCATTTCTAACACTACCTATTCCAGGTATTAAAACTAAAATAAGTAGTAAAAAACAAATACCTAAAAAAGTATTTGCTTTTCTTTTGTAAATATTATAATCTATTTTTCTAAATAATTTCATTAAAAATATACCAATGATTAAAAATATCATTTGAGATATTACGTATTTATAAGGATTATTATATTTATATTCTGCCCATATATAACTACTTGAATATATCATAATAATACCAATTATAGATAGTATAACAGTACTAATAATAACAATTTTATTTGTTTTTATGAAGAATCATTCCTTTCTTACATCCAAACTCCATAATAAATTGCTACCATTCCTAACATAAATCCTACTATATAAAACATTTTAACTATATCTGTTTCTTCCCATCCTAATTTTTCAAAATGATGATGTATTGGAGTCATTAAAAACACTTTCTTGCCAAATTTCTTTATAGCAGTTAATTGTATTATACTTGATAATGCTTCTATTACAAATACACCACCTATAACAGCAAGAGAAAGTTCATGTTCAGTTAATATTGCTACCGCCGCTAAAGTCGCACCTAGTGATAGTGAACCAGTATCTCCCATAAATACTTTCGCAGGATATGTATTATAAATTAAGAATCCCAATATTGAACCTACAAGTATAAAACAAAATATTGCTATCTCTTGATATCCTTCTATCCAAGTTGAACCCCAAGTAATAATACCAAAACTTAAGAATGCTATTAATGAAAGTCCACCAGCAAGACCATCTAATCCATCAGTTAAATTAACTGCATTTGATGAACCTACTAATAAGAATAATATGAATATTCCATAAAACCATTTCATATCAATACTAATATTTAATGATGAAATAGTTACATTAGCATCTCCTCCGCCTTGCATATATATATAAAAGAATATAAGAGCTATTAAAACCTGAGCAAGTAATTTTTGTGGTATTGAAAGTCCATCATTATTATGTTCTCTAATCTTTAAATAATCATCTACAAAACCAAGCATAGCGTAAGATATAAATACAAATAATATAATAAGTAAACTATGTGTTATTTGAAGTGAACCTCTTAAATATAAAAATAACATCGCAAGTAGTGTTGGTATTATAAATATTAACCCACCTATCGTAGGTGTACCATTCTTTTTAGCATGACTAAAAGCAGTAAATACACTAATACTTTGTTTGCATTTTAATTTCTTTAAAGCAGGTATTAAAAACCATCCTAATACAACTGCTAAAAAGAAACCAATCATCATTCCTAATATACTTTTCGCAAGAATTAACATTATATCACTTCCCTATTTATTATTATACGATAAATTATGCTATACTTCATTATATTTTACGTATCAGATGTAAAGTATATACATTATATTTTTAAGAAAAAGTTTTCAAGAACTTTGAATCTATCAAGACCATTTATTTTAATATCTATATCTAAATTGCTAAGTTCATACAAATTATTTATAATTTCTTCTTCTTTATAATTATTTATGTTTTCATATGCTTTTTTAACCACATAAGCATTAATTTTTAATTTTCTAACAATATCTTTTTCACTCATGGTTTTACTTAGTACTTTAACTTGATATAAAGTTCTAAATTGTCTTTCCAAACTATCAATTATAACAACTGGATCAATATTACTTTTTATTAAAATATTATATGATTCATATATTTGTTTTATATTTTTTTTCATAACCGCATCACTTAAAGTAAATATTTCTTTTTCAGAGTTTTTACTTACTACTTTTTCTATATCTTCATCAGTTATTACTTCTTCACCTAGTTTATATAAAAGTAATTTTTCTGTTTCATTAATCGCAAAGTCATCATTATACTCACATCTATTTAATATTTCTTTTACTTGATTATAAGTTATTTTTTTATTGTTTTTTGTAAACATATTAGTAATATATTCATGAAGTTGTTTATAATCCATTTTTTTTATTTCTTCTACTTTACATTTTTCTCTTAATTTCTTAGTAATAGTTTTTCTTTCATCTAAAGAGTTATCTATGCATTTAAAAACAATAACATTATCATTCATATTATCTATATATTTTATAAATTCTTTTTCATCTTTTTCCTTCATCTTCTTGAAAGAAAAATTACTTACTATTATAAGTTTCTTATCATTGAACAAATCTACATAATTAACTTCATTTAATATATCAATAATATTGTACTCATCATAATCATAATTAATTATGTTATTTATGCTTGATTCTTTAATTAAATCATCTATCTTTCTTTTTAATAAATTTACTTCACTGCCTAAAAAAACATATATCATAATTCTATTCCTTTATAATTATACTTCTAACATTAGAGTCAACTACAAAACTTTTAATATTAGAAATTTCTTTATTATTTACAAATATTTTTTTGTTTTTATACTGCACTTTTAATGCTCTTAATATTTCAAATAAAGCAGTATATATTTTTACTTTAACAATAGTTAAATTTTCATTACAATTTATAGTAAACATTACTGAATCATATAAATAATCTAAATAAATTGCTCTATATATTGCTAGTATTTCTTCTACAGTATAAAATGCACAAGTTGAATCTTTAAATTTATTATTAGAATGTACTATACATATATTAGGAAATGCATTAATATATTTTTCATATGATGAGGTTGAAACTATATCATTACTAGGAATAGATATATAACATGTTTTCATATTAAAAATATTCATAAATTCATCTATTGCTTCTAATATCTCTTCATATGATTCATAATTAATAACCATATCTTTTAAATCTGTTTTTTTATCGTAAAAAGAATTAACTACTAATGTAGTCTTACTATTAATTTTTTTATTAAGATTATATTTTTCTAATGACTCAGTTATCTCACTCTTTTTAAGTTTATTAATATTTCTAGTATGATTTAATTTCTCACGTCTATCAATAAAATCATTTTCTATAACAAGACAATTTTTTAAAGAATCAACATAATTCATTTTACTGATACCTATTACTCTTCCACTAACAGGACTAAATATTTTATGATCATTTGAAAAAGTACCTAAACATGAATTATTATAAACATATTTATCTTTAGGTAAATTTAATAATTCTTCTTTATCATAAGGAATATATATATATTCTGCTGTTAAGTATGTTAAATATTCTTGTATTTTCTTTTTCATAAATTACTCCTTTAATATTATATATTATTTAGATAGATGTTTCAAATATAATTCTTTAAGATTCTTGTTATTTAAAAATTTTTCTCCTTCTTTAGATAACCTTGTAAAAACCTCTTCTAAAAAAGATATTAATCTTTTATCCATTTTTATTTTATCTTTTTGACTATTAAAATATTCAAGTGCCCTATTATTACTATAATTATTTTTATAATATACTTTAGATGCAGCAATCCTATCACATACCATTTCTTTCATATATTTAAATGGTATAACAGGTGTTTCTATTCTAGCATCATAATCATACCAATATTCAAAATGATGCTTATTTCTCCCTTTGTGATGTAACCATGCAATACTATATCCATTTAGATTCTTCTCTGTTGCTAATGGACTCTTTTTACCATCAGTAAAATATTTAACTGAAGGAATTAGTTCACTTAAAGAATATTTAGATAAATCATGCATTAATCCCTGAAAAGGTATTCCTACTTTACAACATAAAATAAATACATAAAATCTATGAATATTAACATTATGCAAGTGACGTATTAATTTCATATGACCTCCAAGTTAAATATAAGAGTAGTTTTAACGTTATTATAATTAGATATTACCTCTATAATATATTTTCCCTTATTCTTAATATAATCATTTAAATTGCTATTATAAGTGCCACTATATATTACATTATCATTATTAGTAATTTTAATGCTATTTAGATCAACATTTACCGTTTCATATACAGGATCAGAATAATAACAAGCATCAACATACACTCCTTTAGCATTCTTACTTTTACATAAAGCAGCAGTAATATTGAGTGAAAGATTATTACTATATTTAATAGTATTACCTTTATTTTCATCGGTTGAATCTATATTATGAAAATTAACAAAATAAGGAATTAATGTATAAACTTTATCATTAGTATAATCATAATTAACTACACTGTCACCTAATTCTATCCTATATATTGGACTATATGGTTTTTCAAACTCAATACCATATAATGTAAATGAACTAGATTTCAATTCAATCGCACCATATTTATTTCTAAGTAATATGAATCCTAATGCTATAGAAAAAACAACTATAATTGTTATAAGTCTTTTAAAAAATAACATTCTTTTATCTCTTATAACATTTCTTTTTGCATTCTCCATATCATTTTGTAATTTTTCTTTCATTTCTTCTTCACTTTTATATATCATAATAACACCATAATAATTATATAATAAAAATACCAATATTTCTATTGATATTTTTGCATTTGTTTCATTAATTGATTAACTTGTTTTTGACTTGGGTTTCTTCCCATACCTCTCATTAATGTTTTTATCATTTCTTCATTAATTGGTGGGTTTTCTTTCAATTGTTTTTGAAATAACTTTTTAGCAATGAAAAAACCAGCAACTAATCCAGCAATTAAACCACCTAATAAATATAATATATCATAAAGCATAATATTACCTCCATAATTATTAAACCATAAATTATGCACTTATGCAAGAAGAATAAATTGTGTCTTCAAGTAAAAAATAATCATGATTATTAAAATCACACACAAATATATTCTTAAAATTTCTAATATTATAAAAGAAAGATGGTACATTTTTATTAGTTTTAATTTTAATATGTGAATTATTTATTATCATTTTAGTTGATTCATTAAAATAAAAATCATTTATAGTATGAGTATAATTATAACAAATATAATTCTCTTTTCCTAAGTTATTTTTCTTTATATAATCATTATATTCTTCTTTTTTCATTGGATTAACTAATTTTTGATATATATTAAATCCTAAAATAATATCTTCTGTTTTTAAATAATGAATACTTTCTAATAATCCATATAATTCTTCATAATTATTTCTATAGTTTTTAAGCACGTTTTCTTTAATATCAAATAAATAAAATGTTCTCATGTTTTCACCTCAAGAACATTTTATAACTTTTAATTTAAAAAATTTGTCGAATTAATCGTCTTTTTTAGTTTCTTCTTTATATTTTGGTTCTAAGACTATATTTAAAGTTTTAGTTACATCAATAACACTATCATTTTTAATATCATAACTTTTAACATAACCATATCCTTCAAAATTAACATTTAAGTTAATCATCTTGGCAAACACTAATACATCACTTCTAGACCAACCTTTTATATTAGGCATTTTATAATTAGTATCATTTGTTTTTAAGAATATTTTGTTTCCTAAATTTAAAGTTGTTCCTTCATTTGGATACTGACTAATTATTTTATTTCCTTCACCTATCACAACAGTTTCCATATTTGAATTATTAATGCTTTCTACCTCTGTAGTTGTGTCTTTATTAATGTATGAACCAACCCTATATACATTTTCATCATCTTCTTCAGTACTATCATATATGTTTAAGTAAGTTCCAACGTCTTTAACAAGTCCTTTAATCGCAGTCTTCATAACATTTGCGCTTGCTAATTTAGATGCCGCTACATAAACAATAATCTCAGGATCTTCACCAGGAAATAAACCAGCAAAACTTCTAATATAGTTTCTACTTCCCTTTAAATATCCACCTTTTTCAGAAGCAATCTGAGCAGTTCCTGTTTTACCAACTAAATCATATCCCTTTATATAATAACCAGTACCGGTAGATGCTTTAAATGAACCATCAACTACACCTCTCATCAGTTCTATCATTTTATTAACTGTTTCAGTACTACAAACTTTTCTTACTTCTGTTCTCTTATTTTCAAGAACAACACTTCCACCTTCACTATTAACTATTTTAGATACTATATATGGTTTTATCATAGTTCCATCATTCGCAAGTGTAGTAAGTGCTTGTATCATTTGAATAGCAGAAACAGTCATACCCTGTCCATAAGATGCCGCCGCTATCTCAGTGTTATATCTAAAGTTTACTAATCCTTCGCTTTCATTAGGAAGACTAATTCCAGTTTTAGAACCAAATCCAAGCGAATTATAAAAATCTTTTAATTTAGCACGACCGAGTTTAAGTCCAAGATTAACCGCTGCAGTATTTGATGAAGCCATAAATCCCTGATCATACGTAATTTCGCCCCAACCATAATTATTCCAGTCTTTAATTTTCGCCTCATCTACATTAATCGTACCACTCTTATAAGTTTCACTACCAATATATATACCATTTTCTATCGCTGCCATAAAACTAAATATTTTTAAAGTTGAACCAGGTTCATATGCATATGATGTAAATGGATCATAATATGATGTTATATCACGAGTATTATTATTAAATGATGGGCTTGATGAAACCCCTAAAATTTCACCTGTCTTAGCATTAACAACTGATATAGTTGCCCATTCAGGAGAAGACTCTTCTAATTTTTTCATTGCTTGCTCAGTAAACATTTGAATATTATCATCAAGAGTTAAATATATATCATTACCAGATGTACTTTTCTTCTCAATAGATGGTGTACTAGTTATTTGATAACCCTGTAAATCAGACTGATATTCAATATATCCATCTTTACCAGTAAGTTCTTTATTATAGAATAGTTCAATACCCATTTCTCCCTTAAATAAGCCTTCATCATTACTTTTAGCATAACCTAAAGTATATGATGCAAAATTACCATTCGGATAATATCTTTTAGTGCTAGATATAAAGTCAATCCCAGGAAGATCAAGTTCATCAATCTGATCCTTAACAAGTTCAGTAATTCCTCTACCACCAGGACCTAATTCAACTTGATATGGACTTACATCCTTACAATTATTATCACTATCACACTTTTTAACAGTAGTATTTAATATATCAAGTATCTTTTCTTTAGTCATGTTAATTAAAGGACTTAACTTTTCAGCAGTAAGTTCTTTATCAATAACATGATATGGTCTTTTAGGATCTTTTGTTCTAGATGAATCTAAATAAGCTATTACTGTATAACTATTAACATCTTTAGCAAGTACTTCTCCATCACGAGAATAAATAGTTCCTCTTTTTGCCCTAAGTGTTTTTTTCTTAGTATCCCTAGCACTAGCAAACTCTGAAAGAGTGCTTTTACCTACCTTAATATTACCAGTACCAATATATACTAATTTAAAAATTATACACAAAAAAATAAAAACAACAATAATTATGAATATTGGATTAATCTTAACTATTCTTGTTTTCTTCATTTTACACCTCTTACTTTGAAACTATTTTAATATTACTATTATTATACTCCAAACCAAAAGTATCTGCAACCTGCATTGTATTATCTAAAGATGCAAGTTCATTTATTTTCATTTGCATACTCAAGTTTAATTTTTCTTGAGATTCAATTTTACTCTTTAATCTTTGAAGTTCAGAGTTTTTAGATTGGATTTTAGCATTACCAACAAAATTACACAATAAAATACCAAAAATAAGAACAAATATTATTTTTTTCATAGTTTTTTCACCCTTAAATCTTACGTATTTTCTTTGTTTCATTATCTTACCCTTTCTATAACTCTTAATTTAGAACTCCTACTTCTATTATTTTCATTTATTTCATCTTCACTAGGAGTTAATTTAACTATCATTTTAGCTTTTGCTTTTAACTCTTCTGGTACGAATGGAAGTTTCTTTGTTGATTCATCATCAGAACATAATTTTTTAAATACATTACTCACTATTTTATCTTCTAATGAATGAAATGTTATTACAACAAGTCTACCACCCACATTAAGTAAATCAAATGCATCGCTTAAAGAACTTTCTAATATATCAAGTTCATGATTTACTTCTATTCTTATTGCTTGAAATACCTTTCTTGCAGGATGTGATTTATTTCTATAACTGATTGGTACAGACTCTTTAATAATTTCTGCTAGTTCAAGAGTAGTATTAATTGGTCTTGAGTTTATTATAGCCTTAGCAATTGGTTTTGAATACTTTTCTTCACCAAATTTATAGAATATTCTAACCAAATCATCATAACTGTATTCATTTACTACTTTTCTAGCATTAAGTGGATTATTTTTATCCATTCTCATATCAAGAACTGCATCTTTATGGAAACTAAATCCTCTGTCCCCATCATCTAGTTGAGGACTTGATACACCAAGATCAAATAGTATTCCATCAACTTTTTCATTAACATATTTTTTCATATTAACAAAGTTACTTTTAAATATTGTGAAATTATCACCAATCTTGCTAAGTCTTTTAGTTGAATATGAAATTGCCTCATCATCTTGATCAAAGGCGAAAAGAACCCCTTCTTTTCCTATTTCCTTTAGTATGTGACTTGAATGACCACCATAGCCAACAGTCGCATCTATATATTTACCACCCTGTTTCAAATTTAAATACTCTATTACCTCATTTAATAGTACACTCTTATGCTTCATAAATATCACAATCGAAGATATTTTCAGTTATTTCTTCAAGATTATCTTCATTATCATTCATATAACTTTCAAATTCTTCTTTACTCCATATTTCTAGTCGTTCACTTACGCCAATAATAATACATTCTTTTTTAATATTGGCGTAATGAACTAACGGTGAGGTAATATTAATTCGACCTTGTTTATCGAATTCAATTAAAGAAGCTCCACCTATGAATGTTCTTTCAAATGCTCTAACATTCTTTTTAGTAAATTGTAAAGATGATACTTTTTGCATTAACTTGTTCCATTCAGTTTCAGAATAAACAAATAAGCACTTATCAAGACCCTTAGTGATTACGAATCTTTCCCCTAGTTCACTTCTAAACTTAGCAGGAATAATAAGACGACTCTTTTCATCAATATTATGATGATATTCACCCATTAGCATTGATAAGTCACCCCACTTTCTACCACTTTGTTTCACTTCCTACCACTATATTACTCTTTTTAGAGTAATTTGTAAATACCAATCATAAATTTAATTGTAAAAAAAGTGTAAAATTTTGTAAAAAAAATAACCACAATTAGTTATCGTTCAATCCTTTTTAAATTTTCTGTTTCTATTTCTTTCGGCAATATCATTAGAAGTTTCTCCCTTCTAGAGCTTATTCCTCTATTATAATAATCAGCGATAAGAATAAAAACACTTTTTCTCTATAAAAAAATAAAGATTTCTCTCTATTTAAGTTTTCTTGTATACTCTTTTTGATTTTCTTCTACTTCATTAAAATTATCTTCAATATCTTGTTTTAGAGATAAATATTGACTCTTTAACTCTTTTATTCTTTTTAACTCTTTACTTTCATTAATAACTACTAAACTTTTTTCTACAGGAATTTCTTTATATTCTTCTTTTTTCTTATCAAAAGCTAAACTTAAAGCATTAAAAGTAGTTGGCTTTTTGCTGTAAGCATTAAATTCTTCATCAGTCATTTTTCTATAATACCCAAGATATTCCATATCTTCACAAATAGCATATTGATTTTTAGCAATCAAATATGAAAAATTCAAAGATGTTATTAAATTTAATAGTGGAAATACTGTACATAAATCAAACTCTGGTGTATTTTCAATAATTACTCTAATTAAATCAGAATACATGTTATCATTATTATGCTCTTTATTAATTAAATATCCGTTATTCGCAGCAAGACCTACCATTTTATATAATGCTCCATACTGCATAACTAAACTTGCTGGTATAGACATTGCCCAAAATGCTATTAAACCTAACATATTCCTTCACCTCGAGTGCATATTATATCAAAAAATGTAGCGAATATCAATCACTACATTATCTCATTAAGTATTTCATTACTAATATATAATTTATCTTCATTAATTCGTATAAAGCCCTCATCAAGAATCAAGTCTTTTTTATCAAGAGCATCTTCTATTTTAAACATCTTAAACATGCTTATACCAAATCTTTCTTCAAACTCTGATACACTAACTCCTTTAAGCTTTCTAAGCCCTAAAATAAGCTCATTTTCCATCTCTTCTTGTGTTGAGATTAATAGCTCATTCAATCTATATTCTTCATTTAAATATTTATTAAAATTTCTTGTATTTTCATATCTCATATTATTAATATAGCCATGTGCTCCTAAACCAAAACCATAGTATTCATTATTATCCCAATATGTTAAATTATGTTTGCTCTCATGACCATCTAATGCAAAGTTACTTATTTCATAATGATTATAATGATGACGCTTTAACGTTTTACATATATATTTATACATCTTAAAATCTAAATCTTCACTTATAGGTTTAACCCCTTTATTATGAAGAAGTGTATGTTCTTCTATTATTAAAGAATATGTACTTATATGATCAACCTTAAGTTTTAAAGCATACTTAATATCACTTTTTAATATGGACATATCTTCAATAGGAAGAGCATATATAATATCTATATTTATATTATCAAAACCTATCTTACGAGCAAGTGCTATCTTAGAAAATATATCTTTTTTATTATGTTTTCTATTTAAATACTTAAGTTTATATTTATTAAAGCTTTCAACACCAATACTTAATCTATTAACACCATTCTCTTTTAAAAATATCAAAAACTCTTCACTAAGATCATTAATATTACATTCATATGTAAATTCATAATCAGAACTTAGTCTAAATACTCTAATAATTTTAAATAATTTAATTAAATTATCATATGATAAACAACTAGGTGTCCCACCACCAATATATAAAGTTTTAACCATATCTTTTTCATAGTATTTATCTATTTCTTTTTTTAAATAAGTTAAATAATTACTTGCCCAAATATCATTATTTAAAAACTTACAAAAATCACAATAAGAACAAATACTATTACAGAATGGTATATGAATATAAACACTTCTCATAATTTTACCTCAAGTTAATTTTAACACAAAAAAATCAGTATTTCTACTGATTATTTTAAAGTAAGTTTAGGTCCAGATACTTTTTCACTTTTACTCTTTATATCTTTATATTTTTCTACTATTGCATTTACTTTAAGTACCTGTTGCTTTATTTCTTCTTTAGATGCATTATTCATAACCATCATATCATATATTCTTTTTTCTTTGTTGTATTCACTTCTTAAATAGTCTAAAGGACTCATTTTAGGATTACTTTGAGCATATGCAACTCTTCTTGGTGGCAGTGGCTTTTCAGCTATCTTTTTATCAGGTTCAATAACATAATCATTATTTTTAGTAGCTACTCTTCTAGCAGGTAATGGTGGTATTTCTCTATCATTAGTTGTATCAGGCGTTCTTGTTTCTTGAACCGTTTCAGTTGGTTTAATAGTAGGTTCATCATCTAATTTTTTATCTAAATAAAAGTAACTTTCTAAAGTATCTTTTTTCCATTTAGAATATAATGAATCATTACTAGTTCTAAGATTTTTAATAGAATGAATAATATTAACAACAGGACATAAAGTTATAAATATATTTTTAGCATTACTAATAATCTTTGCTTTTGTACTTAATTTATTAAACTTACGTATAACCTCATCATTATTATACTCCATCTTCCTTTTTATATACATTGACTTACTTACATTAATAATACCACTTACCAAAGTAGTTATTAAGTATAAATTTATCCACATAATATTTTTCCCCCTTATCAAATAATGTTCATTATTATACTGCAAAATAGATGATTTGTCAACTAAAGAGCCAAGTATTAATAAATAAAAAGAGAACTAGGTTCTCAAATTATTTTATAATTCATTTACTATTTCTTCTAATGCTTTAAAATTATCTTTTTAAACTCTCTTTTACCTTTTTGAATAACTAAAGATGATTCATAGTCATTAGCATTAATTATTTTATCAATATTGCATTCTTTTTTTCCATTGATACTTATTGCATTTTGACTAATCATTCTTCTTGCTTCTGATTTAGATTGTACCATATTTGAATTAAATAATAAATCTATTAAAGAAATACTTTTCTCTTCTAATTCATAAATTTCAATATCATCAGGTATTTTCTTATTAGCAATTTTATTATATCTTTCTTCTGAGGCTTTTATGTACTCTTCTCCATGATACATTTTTATTATTTCTCTTGCATATATTCTATGTGCTAATACAATATCATCATTAATTATTTTTTCAGCATCATTCATATCTATATCAGTTGTTAATTTAAAATAATCTAAAAGTACACTATCAGGTATTTTCATTGCTTTTTCAAACATAATTAAAGGTGACTCATCTATACCAATATAGTTGCCAAGTGATTTACTCATTTTTTCTTTGCCATCTGTTCCAACTAATAAAGGAAAACACATAACATCTTGTGGTTCTTGTCCATAATCTTTTTGAAGTTCACGCCCAACTAATAAATTAAATGTTTGATCAGTACCCCCTATTTCAATATCAGCATTTAATGCTACTGAATCATATCCTTGCATTAATGGATACATAAACTCATGTATACCAATCGGAATATTATTTTTAAATCTATTGTTAAAATCATCTCTTTCAAGTATTCTTGCTACTGTATACTTACTAGTTAATTTAAGTACATCTTCAAATGAGAGTTTACTTAACCATTCTGAATTATATGCTATTCTTATCTTACTAGGATCTAATATTTTAGCAACTTGTTTAAAATATGTTTCTCCATTTCTTCTAGTTTCTTCAAAACTAAGTGATGGTCTAGTTTTAGATTTACCAGATGGATCTCCAATCATTGCTGTGAAGTCCCCAATAACAAAAACTATTTCATGACCTAATTCTTGTAATATTTTTAATGCACGTAATGGTACTGTGTGTCCTAGATGTAAATCAGGTCTTGATGGGTCAGCACCAAACTTTACTATTAATTTCTTCCCACTATTTAATTTCTTTAATAGTGTTTCTTCACTAAAAATATCAGTTGTTCTTCTAAGTATTAAATTAATTTTATCTTCTTTCATTTTTGCCTCCTAAAAAAAGCGATAATTAATCCATAAGGACGAATTATCGCGGTACCACCTTAATTCTTGATAAAATCAAGCACTTTATAGATATAACGTATCTCTCGATTAAACTCATAATATGTATTTCAATTATATTTGATTTCTTATTTTCACCAACCATAAGATCTCTATATTTAATAAATATAATTTACTTGTTATTAGTCATTGTTTAATTTAACTAATTAACGATTTTTTAAAATTGGTTCATCACTCGGCATTGATATCAAAGTTTTTTTTTCTATTAAATTTTCTAATGAAATTCCATTTCCCCTTTCAACTTCAAAACTTTTAAGAACATCAACGAAATCATTCACACCAATTTTAGTTTTTTCTCCTGTTTTATTATTTTCAACAATTATATAGCCTTCATCTAAAGTTTTACCAAGCACAGCGACATATGGTATACCTGTTATTTTGCTGTCTTTTAATTTAGCGCCTATACTAAGATATTCCCTATCATCCAATAATACTTTAACATTAGATCTAATTAAAACTTCATATAATTTTTCGGCATAATTTGACTTTTCTTCGTCATCGGTTTTAGCTATAAGATAAATACAATAAGGCGATAAATTAACAGGTAAAGCAATACTCAAAAAATTATTATCTTTGTCTTTTACTAAACTATGTTCATAAATCATAGCCAAAGTTCGAGATACACCTATTCCATAGCAACCCATTTGATAAAAACGTGGCTTCCCATCTTCATCAATAAAAGTTGCATTCATACTTTTGGAATATTTTTCTCCTAGTTGAAATATATGTCCTAGTTCGCAAGCCTTTTTAACCTTTAGATTTGAAAAATCAGTTATGCCATATGTTTCTTCAATATAATCTTTTGCATCGCTTCTATCTAACAGTTCACTATTAATCATTTTGCCTGTTACATCATCGTATAATATACTATCTTCGCCAATATCAGATATGCACATAAACTCTTCAGATTTTGCGCCACCTATAGTTCCACTATCAGCACCAACCGGCTGGACATCTAAAGAGAGTTTTTTAAAAATTTCTATATACGCTTTTTTCAAATTTTCATAATCTTCATTTAATTCTTCTTGTGATCTACCAAAACTATATGCGTCCATCATTTCGAATGACTTTCCTCTTAGTAAATAACCTCTAGTTCTTATTTCGTTCCTGAATTTTTCTCCTATTTGGAAGTATATAGTAGGCAAGTTTTTATAAGAAACAAGTCTTGTCTGTGCAAATTTTACTACAGCCTCTTCGGCTGTTGGAGATAGACAAAAATTACCTTTATCACTTAAACATCTAAACATAATATCATCATTTACATATTTTTCTAATCTTCCAGATTCTTGCCAGATACTTTCAGGTTGAAGTATTGGCAAATTAATCAAAGAACAATTATATTTAGTCAATGTTTCTATAATTATATTGTCAATCTTGTTTTTTAATAAAATAGGAATATGTCCATAAGCATATATGCCACTTGCATATTGATCAATTTGTCCAGTTTTTAATAAAATATCTTGTACCGGAAACTGATTATCAAGTTTTTTTATTTTGCTTGGTTTTAAACCTAAATTTGATACTTTCATTTTAATCACTCCTTTTAAATTATATCACATAATTTTAAAATTTAATATTTTTTTATTATTAACTTTTTTTCTCTATTATTATATTGTTCAGACCTATTCTTACTATATTCAAGCATCTCTAATAATTCACTATGATCATACGTACTTGAACTAAAGGCTCTACCAAATTCATCTTCAGTAATCCAATATTTATTTTCGAAAGAATTAACTAAAGAATACATTTTCAATCCTTTTATTAAAGTTAAGTGGTAACAATAATATGATGTAGGAGACAAACTCTCAATAAAGTCTATACTGTTAACCAAGCCTTCTAAATCATCTCCTGGCAAGCCTACAATTAATTCTGCTCTCCATTTTATACTATTTTTCGATAATTTTGGTAATTCTTTTTCAACATGTTTCAGAGAATTGGATCTTACCCATAGTGGTACATTTTTATTAATTGTTTGAATTCCAATTCTTATTTCATCTATATTAGCTTTAGAATATAATTCAATTGCCTCATCATCAATAAATTCAGGTCTCAAATACAATATTAATTGTGTCTGAGGAGAATACTTATTAAACATGTCTATAATTTTCTTTGCTCTTTCCTTATTTCCAGCAAAATTTGGATCTATCACAAAAACTTTTTTAAATTCTAGTTTTCCTATATTTTTTATTTCTTTTTCAATTATATCTAAGTCCATATATCCAACTTTTTTTCGGGTTTTATGCCCACAATATCCGCAAGAGTAAGCACATCCCCTGCATGTTTCATACCACAAAAATTCTCTATCTTCTGGTATAACATTTGTAAACAGAGGATTTGCCAAAGCAATCTCACTTTCTACTTTTTGATGTTTTGGATTATCTTTATTAAAAACATTTGGATTATCCTCAAAAAAATTTTTTTCTCTTTTACCGCTTTCAATATATTTTATTAAATTTAATAAAGCTACTTCGCCTTCACCAATAATGAAATATGCATCACACCATTTGCTTAAATCTATATTTTCAACTTGAGGACCACCAATAATTATTTCAACATTATGATCTATTTCTTTTATAGTATTTGAAATATAGTTTATAGCAGTATTTACCCAACTATAATTTGATAATCCCACTATATTATATTTTTTAAAAACAGAAAAATCAAAGTTTTTATAATCATTTAAATCAATTGGTACCAAATCAACTTCATAACCAAAACTCATGACATATTCTGCCAATCTCATTGTAGCAAGACTATATTTACTCTTGTATTCATCTTGTCTATTATAAATATTTACTAATGCTATTTTCATATATTTTATAACGAATGATATACATTCACCTTTCTCATTAATTTTTTTTCAGTTTCTTTTCCTTTTAATAATTCTTTAGGACACAAAGGATCAATAGATTCAATCGAACCATACTCAACAATTTTTCTAACCTGACATCCACCTCTACATGATTCATGCTGAATACAGTTACAATCATAATTTTTAATTATTTTTCTATAGTCTTTTAATCTAATTGATTCTTCTAAAAACTGCTTTAAATTTTTGTAATCATATATATTTCCCAAAATATAATGGTTCATTAAACATGGTGTTATTCTTCCATCGGGATTTATTGTTATTAATTCTTGTGCGCCAATACACCCTTTATTTTCTTCTATTCCTATTATAAAATTATGCACAAACGGATTAGTTATATTAGTAATTTGTATTCCATCGCCCTGTTTTGCACATTTACTTATAAGCAATGCTGTCTTATAATAAGCTTCTTTAATCTTTCCATAATAACCTTTTTCATGTTCCAAACAACGTTCTGGATTTGCAAATTTTAACTTTTGAATTCCTACTTCTTTTGACAAATTTATGAGTGATATAATTTCATCTTCAGTTATATTAGGATAGTATACTGGTTTAAAACAAAGTTCGACGGAACTATTATTTTTAGTTTTATGTTTTATCAGTCTTTCTAGTCCTTCCTTTATAAGTTGGTAAGACTCTTTACCACGTAATAAATCATTTTTTTCTTCGTTTGCACTATCAATGCTTATACTTACAGATAACAAATCATTAGTTGTCAATAACTCACATATGTCATCGCTTAATAAACTTCCATTAGTAGCCATAGACAATACAATGTTTCTTTTCTTGCATTCTTCAATATAATTTTTTAATCCTTCATAATCAATAGTTGGCTCTCCTCCTGCTAGATGGACTCGCATTATTCCTAAATCAGCAAAATCATTAATAACTTTCCTCACCATTTCAGGTTTCATGGTAACATTATTTAAATATGATTTATTATAGCAGTATTCGCACGCTCTATTGCATATTGATGTATAGTCGAAATATGCTTCTAAAGGAACAAAAACATTACTTTCAATTTTACTATTATCTATAAATATAGGTTCATTAATACATAACAAATCATATTCTTTTGCAAAACTTTTTTTAAATTTATCAAAATTTCTCGTTAATGTTCCTTCTATAATACAATCAGCCATTTTTTCATCATAAATTCTATAATAACTCGCTTTCGAAGGAACAAAAACTAATAATCCATAATTTTCCTTTCTAACTACAGTATTTTTCATATTCAAACATCCTCTCCAAACCGCTAATATATTTTTTCTTCAATTTTTCATCATCTATATTAGGCTCTTTTATATTATTAAAAAAATTTATTCCACATATAAGTCTATAAATTATTAACTTATATATTAAACTGTCGTTAAATTCTTTATTCATATTTTTATTCCATATTCTTATCACGTCCTCTATGTTTATTTTAACATCTTCTATTATAAAACTCGTGGCAATAAAAGAAGCTAATTGTAATGCTTCTGGCCCAACTTCTATTCCATCAAAATCTAAAAAACTAATTTTTTCACCTTCAAAAATTATATTATACCTGTGTAAATCATTGTGAACCAAAATGTACTTAGCATTTACTAAATAATTATTAAGTTCCTTATCATCTATTAATTTATTTAATATTGCTTCATATTTATAATTATTAATTTCTTCTTTGATACAAAACATATGGCTAATAATGTCTTTATATTTAAATTCATCTGTTTTATAATTTGACAAAAGTTCACTAAGTCTACTTACTTCATTTATTAAATTTCTAGTATCTTTCTCACTTAGTTTTCCCAATAAATGTTTTCCTTCTAAATAATCAAAAATTTTGATAGAATAATTTTGTTTATCTGTCATATATATTGGAATTGGAACAGCAATATTTTTTGATAAATAATGTAATAATTTATTAATTTCATAATCTTTTTGAGATATTTTTTTAGAGCTTTTTTTTAAAACATAATTATTATCGTATGTGCTTACTTTATATACTTGCGCAGTCTTCGCAATTACATATTTATTAAACTTTATATTTTTTAACGGATTATCAATTTCATATATACATAAATTAGGCAAATCTAATTTTTTATTTCGAAATTCGTAATTAATTGTATTAATAAAGCAACGCATAAATGCAGCGTGAGAAACAATAACATCTTGTTCATCATGATTATCAATATATTTTTCCAAAAAAGAGATAACTCTTGCTTGGGTAAATTTCCATGGTTCTCCAAATGGTATTTCGTCATAATCGCCTCTCTTCAAATATATTTGTAAATAATTATTTAAATTTTTTCTTAAATACTCTTTGCTTTTCCCATTTAAAATTCCTGCGTTTTTTTCAATCAAATCATTATCAATTATTATTTCTTTCCTAAAATTAATTTTTCTTTTAATATATTTTGAAGTTCTTATTGCCCTTAGATATGGGCTAGAATATATCTTATGTACATGCTTTAAATTTTCACAATTCAATTTTTCCAATAATTTTTTTCCAATTTCCGATATATCATAATCCATATCTCCTTGAATAATATTTTTTTCGTTACCAATTGAAATTGAATGCCTTATTAAAAATATTTTATTCATTTCTGTCTCTCCGTATTTACTTAATTATTATTAAATTTTTTTATCATTTGTTTAGCTCTTACAGTTTGTGCTTTATCCATCCAATCTTCTTTTGGCCCAAATGATAATTCATCTGTTATAATTCTAACCCTATCTTTATTTTTTAAAACATAATCGACTTGAACTAACTCATCATTTACAAATCCACCTACCATAGCATCTGCAGCTTTCCTATCTGCTGAATATGCAAAATCTATTAATGTTGAACCTTTTGGTAATTCAATTATTTTTCCTTTAGTAGTATATACATATACTTTATCAGAAAATAATTCATTCTTAACTTGACTTACAAACTCTTGATTATCTCCAAATATAGAATTAATTTCTATAAGTGAACTAAAGAATTGAAACTTTTCTTTCAAATCTTGCTGCATTATATCTCTTGCTTTTCCTTTTTTAGAATCCCAATATGCTGTAAGTCCAAATGATGCTACTTTATCCATATTAAATGTTCTAATTTGAGTTTGAACAAGCCTATCATTGGGTCCAAATACAGTTGTATGTAAACTACTATACATATTAGTTTTAGGATTACATATATAATCTTTAAATCTTTCATTAATCGGATGGTATTCACTATGGACTATTCCTAATGTTTTATAACAATTATCTATTTCATCTACCATTATTTTTAATGCAAGTAAATCATGAATATCAGATAATTTATGTCCTTCATTTAATCTTTTATAAATTCCATAAATGTTTTTTGTTCTAACCTTTATTTCATTTGGAATATTTCTATCAGATAATAATCTTTCTATTTTATATAACATTCCTTGAAGACAAGGTATGCATTCATGTTCTAATTCTTCCTTTTTATCTTTTATTCTCAAATATACTTCTGGTTTCAAGTATTGAAGTGACAAATCTTCAAGTTCAGATTTAATTCTATAAGCACCAATACAATAAGCAAGTGGTACAAATATTTCCATAGTTTCAAGTGCATTTTCCTTTTGTTTAAATTCTGATTTAAACTGTAATGTTCTCATATTATGAAGCCTATCAGCAAGTTTAATTATAATTATTCTGACATCCTCAGTTATTCCAGTTATAATTTTTCTCGTATTGGCATAATTTTGATCTTGTTTAGATGAAAAATTCATTTTAGATAATTTTGTTACTCCATCGACTAGTGAAGCAATATTTTGATTAAAATCATGTGCGATATCTTCTTTTTTAATATGTGTGTCTTCTAAGGTATCATGTAATAGTCCAGCACACACAGTATCCCTATCAGCATGCATTTCAGCAAGTATATAAGCTACATTTAATGGATGAACAATATAAGGTTCTCCACTTTGTCTAAATTGACCTTCATGTAAGTCTTTAGCATATAAATATGCTTTCTTGATAATATCAACTTCTTCAGGATTATAGTCTCTTATTACATCAAGCAAATCTTCATAAGTAATCTCTTTCACAATAATCTCACCTCCTATAATAAAAAAGCGGCAAGTCGGCCAAAAGGCTCAAACTTGTCGCACAATGTCAGAACAGTTAATGAAGCATATAAAACCAAAGAAATTAAAGCAAATTTCATTTGAAGTAGATTTAGTAATTGCTTTTCTAGTTTTATCTTGCATAAACCCTCCGAAAAAAACTAATATTGAAATTAATTTTACTATCAAAATTTTTACATGTCAATACTTTTTTTAATTTTTTTCAATATGTGATTTTCATTTGAAATTCCGTTTTTTTAAAAAGTGGAAATAAGTCTGATAATAGTATAATACAAATATTTCTTTGCCGAAAAGGAGGAATTGAAAATAATATGTTTCGATTATATAAAAATGACCTCGCACGTCAATACGAAGTCAATATAGAAAAACCTTAATCATCAATATTCACACTAATAGCATTGATTCTTTTAAATGTTTTTCTATATGCGATTAACCAAACATAAAAACAAGAAAAGAGTATTAAATATAGTACAATTATGCTATTATTATTTTTAATTTTCTAACAATTTAGATAAAACAATTAGTTTACTTTAAGTATTATAAATTTTCAGTGTCTAAAATAACTTTATTAATTTTATAATCTTTTTCTATGTCATTTAAAATTAATTTTTCTATAAATAATGTTGCTTTAAAATCTTTCTCAGATTGCTTAATTGCATCTTTTACACCAGCTGAGCAATCTATATCTAATTCCTTAACAGTTGTTTTCAATGATAAATTGTTACCAGACTTTTCACCTCTTACCGAACTTATTATTTCACACATTAAATCACCATTTAACATTTCATTATCAAATGAGTAATTTAAAGGTTTAATTTCAGTAATATGTATTGACTTCATATCATGATATATATCTTGATATATTTCTTCAGTAATAAATGGGAAGAAAACACTAAAATCTTGTAATAATTTATAAAGTAACATATAGACAGTTTTTTGCCCAGAGTATCTTGCCTTTTCACCAAATTCTTCTGGTCTATACAATCTATGTTTAACAATTTCTATATAGTTATCACAGAAATTCCAAAAAAACTTTTCTAAAATATTTAAAGTTAATCCTATTTCATAATTATCTAAATATTTTATATATTCTTTTTCCATCTTAATAAAGTTACCTAAGATCCACTTATCAACATATTCAAAATCATCAAAGTCTTTATCTTGATAATCTTGAAGGTGCATTTGAATTAATTTAGAAACATTCCATATTTTATTAACTAATTTTTTACCACGAAGTAATGTTTCTTCACTATATGTAATGTCTGTCCCTAATCTTCCAGACGCAGCCCAATATCTTACAACATCTGCAGAATATTGTTTTATTAAATCTAGTGGTTCAACTTTTGAATTTCCTTTACTTTTACTTATTTTTTCACCTTTGTTTGCCATTACGAATCCTGAAATCATAACATTATCCCAAGGTCTAATACCAAAATGATAATAACTTTTTACAATAGTATAAAAATCCCAAGTTCTTATTATTTCAGATGCATTACTACGCAAACTCATAGGTTTTAAAATAGATTCATAATTATCTTTTTCGCCATATTTCATATTAATAAGTGGTGTAACTGAAGAAGTTGCCCACGTATCCATAACATCAGATTCAGGTATAAACTCTTTGCATCCACATTTAGAACATTTTTCAACTAGTGGAGTATCAGTTAACGGATTAACAGGTAATTGTTCTTTTGATGCGAATATAGGCTCGCCACACTCTTTACAGTACCATACTGGAAATGGTACGCCAAAATATCTTTGTCTTGATATGCACCAATCCCATGCAACATTATTAACCCATTCTTCATATCTGTTGTGCATGTGTGATGGATACCAATTAATTTCATTTCCGATTCTTAAGAAATCCTCTTTATGGCTCATTATATCAATAAACCATTGTTTCATTACAGTATATTCTACTTCTCTGCCACATCTTTCATGTGTTTGTACTTCATGTTCTAATTCTTCAATTTTAACAATGTATCCACCTGCTTGTAAATCATTTACAATTTGTTTTCTCGCTTCTTTTATTTTTAATCCACCATAATTTGGTACAGAATCAATTATTTTGCCATCATTTGTAAATATATATTTAAGTGGTAAATTATATTTTTTCCACCATTCTATGTCTGTTTGATCTCCAAATGTACAGCACATAACAATACCTGTACCCTTATCAATTGCAGCTTTTTCATCGCACATAATTGGAACATCAACATTAATTACTGGAATATGTGCAGTTTTTCCTATTAAATGTTTATTCTTCTCATCATTAGGATTTACAAATACACAAACAATGGCAGGCATCAATTCAGGTCTTGTTGTAGCAATAGTAAACTTTTCACCGTCTTCGACAGTTTCAAAATTTACATAATTAAATGTTGTTTTAATAGTTTTTGTTTCTAATTCAGCCTGAGCAATAGATGTTAAGCATTCATTGCACCATAATGCAGGGCTTTCTTTATGATAACAATGTCCTTTCTCTATTAAACCCAAAAATGAATTTTGACTTATCTTTATCGTTGATGGACTTACTGTTTTATAGTGCATACTCCAATCTGTACTTACACCAAGTCTAGAGAATAAATCTTGAAATTCAGTTTCATATTTGTCTGTTGTTTCATAGCACAATTTAGAAAAGTTTTCTCTACCTATTTCGTGTGCTTTCTTGCCTTGCTCCTTTTCTACTAATCTTTCACTAGGAAGACCATTATCATCAAAACCAAATGGATAAAACACATTATATCCACTTATTCTTTTATATCTTGCGATCATTTCTGCTTGTGAATAAGAAAATATATGCCCAATATGTATTTTGCCATTAACTGTTGGAGGAGGTGTATCAATTGAATATATCTTCCTTTGATCTAGTTTAAATTCATATATTTTGTTTTCTTTCCAATAATTTAACCATTTTTCTTCTTTTTCAAGTGAATTATACTTTTTATCTAACATTTTAATTCCTTCCTTTCATAAAAAAAGCCCATCCTAATCAAAGGATGAACTTAAAGTCCACGGTACCACCTTAATTCATATTATTTTATTAATATGCAGCTTAATGCTTTAACGCAGCTATACGTAATTTCCTACTAATAGTTCAGAAAATATGCTCACAAGCTACCTTCAATTACCTATTATGCAAATTTACACCAAAGCATTTGCTCTCTATAATAAATTGGTAATCTACTCCTCTTGCTCTCAGCAGTTGTAAATATTGTATCAAACTTTTATTAACATATTCAAGAATTTATTTTTATTTTTTAACATTTTTCAATACCATCGTGTCCATACATATCTGTATTTAAATTAAAACTGATTGAAAAATTCAATGTTTTTATTCTGTAATAGAATCGATTCTACTATATAATATTTCTAAATTATTAATTTTATAATTTCCTTTTATTTCTATTTCTTCCCACTTATATTCAGGTAACTGCAACATATTTTTGATTTTTTTTGATGAATCCGGTAATATTGGTGCTATTAAATTAGAAATATTAGCTATCATATAAAGACAAGTATATGTAGTTTTATTAAATTCATCTAAATTCTCTTTTACTTGTAGCCATGGCTCTTTACTATCATAATATTTATTAGCAGTAGATATATAATCAATTATTTGAGTTACTGCATTTCTAAATTCTCCATCTTCAATATATTTACCTATTAATTCATAATTATTTTTTGTAATACTTTTTATATTTTCATCAATTTCAGATTCTTTAATAACACCATCAAATTTCTTATTAACAAACGAAAGATTTCTATTTACAAAATTACCTAACATTCCAACTAAAAATTTATTATGTATTTGTACTATATCAGATAAAGAACAATTTATATCATTTGTTTCTGGTCCTTTAAATGTAAAATAAAATCTTATAGTATCACTATTAAACTTTTCTAACAATTCATTTGCAGTTATTAAATTACCTTTAGATTTACTCATCTTTTCATTATTTAAATTAACATATGCAGATGATATTATATAATCAGGTAGATTATAATTATTTTTTAAAGCACATATTATTGCAGGATATATTGTAGTATGAAATGGAATATTATCTTTTCCATGAACATAATAACTTCTTAAATTTTTATTATCTTTTGACATAAACTTATCAAAATCAATACCTCTTTTTTTAGCAACCTCATACCCAACTGATAAATATCCAAGTACTGCTTCAATCCATACATATATTCTTTTATCTTCATATCCTTTTATTGGCACAGGAACTCCCCAATCAATTTGTCTTGTTGCGGCCCTATCGATAAGACCCATATCAATATATTTTTGTGCCTCTCCAACTGCATTTTTTCTCCATTTGCTTTTATTCTTATCAATTAATTCTTGTAATTCTTTTTCAAAAGCAGTTAATTTAAAATATAAATGTTTATTTTTCTTTAATGTTGTTTCTGTATTACAAATCTTACAATGCTTATTAAGTACTTCATTATTATTTAATGACTTAGTACAAACATCACATTGATCTCCATTACTTTCACCACCACAATAAGGACATTTCCCTACTATTTCCCTGTCGGATAAGAATTTGTTACAATTATCACAATAATCTTGTAATTCTTCTTTCTCATAGATATAACCATTATCATACATTCTTTTAAATTGATTTTGAACATATTTGATATGACTCTCAGTCATTGTATTAGAATACATATCATATTCAAAACCTAGACGATCAAAAGTTTTAACAAATTCATTATGATAATGTGTTGCTATCTCCTTTGGTGTTACATTTTCTTTTCTTGCTCTTTCCGTAATAGGTGTACCATGACAATCAGAGCCTGAAACATATATAACATTATCGCCTCTTCCTCTATAATATTTTGCTAAAATGTCTCCAGGTAATAAAGCAGCCAAATGTCCAATATGCAAATAATAATTAGCATAAGGCCAAGCCCCACCTATAAAAATATCTTTTTCTTTCATATTGAGAAATCTCCTTTCATATATTAAAAAAGCGGCAAGTCGGTTTAAAAACTCAAACTTGTCGCAATATTAGAAGAATTAGTATTCCATATAAAATCAATGAAATCAAAATGTATTTCATTTAAAATAACTTTAATAGTTGTTATTTTATTCTCATATTTCATAGCCTCTCCTAATAAATCAATATTGTAATTAATTTTACTTTTATAAATTAAGCATGTCAAGACTTTTTTTAAAAACCAAAAGATATCTTAACAATAAAATATATTAAAACTAAAGTTTATCTACTGTCTTAATACCTAAAATGCTTGTCCCATTTTCTAAAACTATTTTTATTGAATCAAGAAGTAATAATCTAGAATTTTTAACTATTTCATCTTTTTCTTTCAAAAAAATAGTTTCTTTATAGTACTTATTAATTCAGTTAAAAATTCTTTGCAGTTCATAAAATACTCAGTTATTGTAAAATATCATTTTTTATCTAACTAAAGTCAATCATAAGAAAAAAACTGCCTAAGCAGTTTTATATTCAACATGGTGTCCTCGGCACGATTCGAACGTGTGACCGACGGCTTAGAAGGCCGTTGCTCTATCCAGCTGAGCTACGAGGACAACTTGAAATTACTAATAAAGTATACAACATTATTTAGTATTTTTCAAGTATTTTTAGTTATTTTTTGTAATAGTTGCTATATTATTTTTTTCTTTAGTACTAAAAACTACTTCTTTAACATTATAATTATCAAAAATAGACTGTGCTATAGCATACTTAACTTCTTCTAAAACAACTAACTTTTCTTTATCTAAAATAAATTCATTAAATATTAAATTCATCTTATCATCATTCACTTCATGACTAACAACTTCCAAATTATTAGGTATATAACTATTTAAATTATATTGTGCATTAACTATACTTTTTAACTCTTCGATAATTATATCAATCTTTTCACTAGTAGTATTCATAACCTTAGTAATTGGTACTAAATATTCAACATCATCGTAACTTTTATTAAAATAAACAGTAGTCTTTGTTATATTATTCAAACTATCTAAATCATACTTTTTATTTATACCATAACCTCTATTTAATGGATAAGGTATTTCTTTATTACTTTTAGGAAGAATTTTAAGTGGTTCTTTATTAATTGATAAGTAGATATTATCTATACCATTAATATCTGTTATTGTATAAATAATACTTTCTATCATTAATTCTTCATTATACTTACTTACATTTAATATATCCTTTGAAAAATCAATATATATATTATTCTTATCTACTTTTATACTATTAACTTTTGTATTCTTTGGTATTATAGGACTAAAACTATTAAGTTCATCACTTCCATTAATAAGAATATCTAATTTTTTATTCACTAAATCAACTATATTATCATAACTAGCATATTCTATCATTCTACCTAAATAATAATCTTTATCCATTAAATACACTACTACTTCTTTCTTATCACCTATACTTTTATCTATTTTAACTTTACTTTCTGGAGTACTTGGTACTAAATAAAACATCAAAATCAAGAAAAGAGAAACAGATGTTACACATATCTTATTTATTGTATATTTTTTTATCATACTAAATATTATTCTCTATATATAAAAAAATGACTTTAAAAGTCATTTTTATAATGATATTTCTCCTAACTTTAAAAGTTCAATAACAGCTCCAGCTCTTCCCTTACATCCGAGTTTCTGCATAGCGTTAGATACATGATTTCTTACAGTTTTTTCACTTATTCCTAATATATTAGCTATTTCTCTAGTTGTTTTATTTTGAACTAATAACTCAAAAACAGCTTTTTCTCTTTTAGTTAGTATATTACCTGTCATAATACCCTCTTCCCTCTCATTAACATATATTTTATTCACTATCCTAAAGTAATGTATGAATAATTATAAAATATGTGAAAGAAAAAAGCCTATTTATGACTCAAACTTAATAGTTATATTTTTCTTTTCTTTAAATTCCTCTTGTATACTTCTCATTATTTTATTAGCAAGTTCACTATTATGTTCACTAGATGATATAGTAACTTTAATATTATCATTATTTATTTCAACAAAAGATTTAATTTTAAAATCATTTAATATTTTATCTTCTAAATAAGTTTCTTTTCCCTTTGCTAAATTTAATAATTGTAATTCTTCAAAAGCACTATTCTTTTCCTCACTAGTTAAAGATGACGATGTTAATTTATCTTGTAGTTCACTCATAGTAGTTTCAATCTTTTCATTCCTTTTAACTCTTAATGCTACTAACTTATCATTCTCACTAACTTTGACATCTACTGTTTTATTAACTTCCTTAGTTTTATTATCACTAAATATTTCACTTGGAAGTGTTATATAGTAAATACCTAACACTAATATTAAAGAAAACAAAGTCAAAAACCATAAATTCTTTCTATTTATCATATTTCACCTCTGATATATTTTATTAAAAAGAAATGAAAATTATAACAAGAAAAAAACACTATTTGTAATAGTTTAGTGTTTTCTCAATAATTCTTCTAATATCTCTTTCATTAAATGGTTTAGTTAGCAAATCCACTATTGGATAATTAAATACATTTTTAACAGAATCAGTTGTATCATTACCAGTTATTATAGATACAGGCATCTTATAAAATAAATTATTTTTTTGGAAATAATCCAATACTTCAAACCCATTAACATTTGGCATGTTTAGATCAAGTAAGCAACACTTTATTCTATCAGCATTTCCACCATTTATTATTTCTATTGCTTTAGCACCATCATTAGCAATATATACATCATATTTATTATCAAATATTTTTTTAATAAAGTTAGCAACAAGATTAGAGTCATCAATAACTAATATTGCCTCATCTTTAACTATACTAGTCATATCTTCCACAAGATCTTCAGTAGTATCCATACCTAAATATTGTTTAGATATTTTAATAATTCTTTTGGCTTCATTTAATAATGTTTGATAATTATTGTAGATGTACATTAAATCATTAGCTTTTGCTTTTAATTCAAATTGATAAGATAAATCTGCTAAAGTTGTAAAACCTAAATAACTTGCATCACTTTTAAGTGAATGTACTTCATTAGCGTAATTTTGTAAATCTGCTGTTTCTCTATATCTTTTTAAATTAGCAAGTTTAGCATCTACTAATTGTAAAAAGTCTCTTAAAGTCGCATCATACATTTCCATATCACCAAAAAGTTCTAGACTTTTACTTACATTTACACCATTGTTAGTTAATAAATTAACATCATTCATATTATCACTCTACCCTTGATTTAATTATACCATATATTAACAAGAGTTCAAGTTTTTTTTACACTCAAAACGTTAATTTAATGTCATAACAAGACCTTTTCCTTCTCCTTCATTTTTAAAGTCTTTTATAGTATTAATATTATAACAAAATACTATAACATCTTCATCGCCAAGAATATATGTAATACCAGATTCATCACATAAATATTTAAGTAAAGAATAATTAATATTTTTAACTGTTTTTTTGCACTTAGCAATACCAGTAAAATAACTAGATTTCATTTCTTTTAATAAATCCTTAGTAATCTCATCAAATAAAGACATAGTATTTATTCTTACTAATTGAGATTCATAATTGCCTTCTGTTATTCCATATAACAAAGTGTTTTTAAAATCATTATTATCTTTATCATTTAGATTTTCAAGCGAATATTTAAAATACAATCTAAATAAACCCTTTCCTTCATCAACAAAAAAATCAAATGATAATTCAATATTATCTTCTTTACATAATTTATTTAATAAACCTAAATCTATATTATGTGATAAACAAATATTTTCATAATCAATATATTTCCTATCTTCATTAAATAATACACAAGCATCATATTTTCTTGCTAATATTGACTTTGTTTCTTCATATAGTCTAATTGTTTTAGTATTACTTGTTTCCTCATTTCTATTCTCTTCTAATGCTTTAATTTGTTCTAAAAAACTCATTAATATCTCCCCTTTCATGTGGCTTTATATTATAACATAGTTTATTCAAAAAATAAAGAAGTATTAACTCAAATACTTCTTCATAACTCTATTTAGTTCTAATTGTTCAATTGGTTTAGCAAGGTAATCATCAAATCCCTCACTTAGATATTGTTCTCTCATCCCAGTAATTGCATTAGCTGTTAGTATTACTACTGGTGTATTGAATCCTTCTATTTCTTTTAGTTTAACAAATGTTTCTCCACCTGTCATTTTAGGCATCATATCATCTAATAATATTAAATCATATTTATTTGTATTAACTTTATCTAAACATTCTTGCCCTGACATAACACTTTCTATTGTTACATTATATTTTGCAAGTAATCTTTCTGCTACTTTTATATTAAGTAAGTTATCATCTACTACAAGAACTTTCTTTCCATGAGCATCTATTATTTGTTCTGTTTGTACAGGTTTCTTATTTTTAGCTTTTTCTAATTCTTCACCTTCAAGAATCTTTTGATCTACTCTAATTATAAATTTACTTCCTGAACCATACTCACTTTGAACATTAATATTTCCATGCATTAACTCAACTAACTTTTTAGTAATCGCAAGTCCAAGTCCAGTTCCTTCTACTGAAGTTTCTTTTTCTACTCCCAATCTATCAAACTTACTAAATAATTTATCTATATTCTCTTTTTTAATACCAATACCTGAATCTTGTACTGTTATTACTAATTTAACTTTATCTTCTTTAATTTTACCTGATATATTAAGCATCATGTATCCAGAATTAGTATATTTAACTGCATTTGTTAATAAATTTATTATTACCTGTTTTAAGCGTATCGCATCTCCATATAAATACTCAGGTATATTTTTATCATATGAATATTTAAAATCAAGTGGTTTATCACCTAATCTAGCTTTTGTTAATAACACAAGTTCATCAAACATATCCCTAAAATTATATGGTGTCTCTATTATTTCTAGTTTATTAGCCTCTATTTTAGATATATCTAATATACCATTTACAAGTTCAAGTAAGTTTTCACTTGCCATTACTATATTTTTAACATCACTTTTAGCCGTATCATTTATTTCTTCTTCTAAAAGTCCATTACTAAATCCCATGATTGCATTTAAAGGTGTTCTTATTTCGTGTGACATACTGCTTAAGAACTCACTTTTAGCATGATTAGCTTTATCTGCTTGTTCTTTTGCTACCTCTAATTGTTTTATCATTTTAACATCAGGGTTTTCGATAGTGTGGTACATAAGGAAAGTTACAAATGTACCTACAGCAGTACTCAATAGTAACGCTGGATTAATCTTTTGCAGCAATGCTACTAAAGCAATAAAAAATACATAAGTAAATACAGGATAATATTTCTTGTTTTTTATATTTTTATAATTAATAATTATACAAACTAACCAAAATATAACCATTAATGAAGTAAAAACATATACAACATTTACACTAGGTCCATACGTGTAAACAATTTTATCTTTAACGTAATAATCTAATCTTAAAAATGATATCAAAATTACAGAAAGTATAAATAGCACTGTAATATAATTTGAACATTTTTTTACAATTTTATTTTCTTTTTTCTTTTTATTACTAAAAGAAATATATACAACATAAAGTGTGAACAATGATAAATACGCCATATATGAAATCAATAACAGTTTTGGAATTAAATAATAAAGAAAATACAAATCCGGAAAATATTTTACAACATAATATGTCGCTAAAGCAAATATTACATTTATTAAATTTAATACTACCAAACCGCTATAAATAGTAGTTTCAAATGTTTTTATTCTTTCTTTATTAAAATAAATAATTATTAATAAAATACTGTAAAATAAACTACATATTGTAAAAGCATTATTTGCCATCTTATATTCACCGCTTTCTATTTCTATTCTCTATATATTATATTAGCACATTTTAGTTATATAGTACATTAATATATTAATTTTTGTGATAATTTTAATTTTTTTCCTTCCTCATCTGCAAGACCTTTTCTATCAAGTTTTCCTACAGAAGTTAAAGGTAACTCATCTTTGAAATAATAAGCAAGAGCCTTATCACGTTCAGGGATTTCTTTGTCGCACATTGCTTTTACTTCAGATAAAACAGTTTCCTTAGAATCAATATATTCTTCATTTAATGTCATAAATGCAGTTGGTATAAAACCATTCTTGTTTTCAATGCATGGTATTCCAACTACTAAACATTGTTTGACACCAGGATGTTGCTCAATTACATTTTCAATTTTTGATGGAAAAACGTTATGACCATCAGGTCTAAATATAATATTTTTTGTTCTATCTATAATATAAATTCTTCCTTTTTCATCAATATAACCAACGTCCCCAGAATGAACCCAAATTTTACCATCATCATGTACTTTAAAAGTATTATTAGTTTCTTCTTCATTATTCAAATAACCAAGCATCCTAGTTGGAGCATCAATAGTTATCTCGCCAACTTCATTATAACTAAGTTCACATTGAGTTTCAGGATCAACAATTGCAAAATTATCTTTTACTAAAGGTATACCGCAAGATTTTGGAATTAAATTATCTTTGTCTACCATAAAAGTGGCACTTGAACCTACCTCTGTCATACCATAGCCAAGTTGAAAATCATACTTATAATTATGATCATGTAAAAATTTGCTTATATTATTAAATGACGTTTCTGTTATTGGAGCGCCTCCAGAAATACAACTTTTTAAAAATGATAAATCTGTATTCTTATTTTTTAAATCATCAATCATTTGTTCATAAAATGCTGGGACACCAATTACATGTTGTGATTTAGATTTTAATAATAACTTAGTAAAATCATTTATAGTGAATTTTGGTATTTGGACTATTTCCATACCAGTTGTTAATGGACCATTGATCCCATAAATAACACCATATGCTATAAAAGGCGGCATTATTCCCAATAATTTATCATTTTTTTCCATTTTAGGATTAGCATATTTCTGTTGTATACACATTGAAGTTAGTGCGTCATTTGATAAAACTGCACCTTTAGGTACCCCAGTTGTACCACCTGTATATATTATTGCTGCAGGATAATTAGGCACATATTCTTCATCATCTACTTGTTCTTTTGCGTCACTAATGAAATCTTTCCATAAAATTTCATTATCCTTTGGTTTATATGAACCTTTTGTTTTTAAATAAACAAATTTCTTTATTGATGGTAATGAATCACTAGCTGAAACAACTACTGTATTTTCAATTTTTGTTCCAGCACTTCTTACTTTATCTGCCACTAGATCTAAAGTAATTAACATTTTACTATTTGAACCTTCTATGTATTGTTTTATTCTATCAGCATTTGTTCTTAAATCTATTAAATTAGGTATAGCACCAAGTTTAATTGCTGCATAAAAGCAGTATACAGTTTCCGGTATATTTGGCATACAAAAACTTATTACATCACCTTTTTTTACACCATTCTCTTTTAATGTGCTAGCGGTTTTTTCTATATTTTCAAATAATTTTTGATAAGTAATTTTATTACCCATATAGTTTAATGCAACACCATTTAAATTATCCGAATTATTCATTTTCATAAATTGATAAGCTGTCATTTTAGGCAAGTCAGAGAATATTGCCTCTTCATCATAATATTGTAACCAAGGTTTATCAATTGAAGCAAATCCTGTTGGTGGTCCTTGCATTTCACCTCTTGCTAATGCTCTTAGATATAAATCATTATATTTCTTTTCTTTCTCAGATAATTCTGCTATTTTCTTTCTATACTCAAGTAGATTATCTTTCATACTCTTTTCCATATTTACCTCTTTCTTATATTAAATGTTACAACAAACAATAATAAAAATAAATATTTCAATTGACTAAATGTATCAAAATTGATACAATAAATAATATGAAAAACATGTATGAGTATATTAATTATATTGAAGTAGATAAAACTACTGAAGAAATTGAAGAAGATTTTGTTAAAGATTTTGTAAGTTTTAGAAAGGAAAATAACTTAACACAAGAATTACTTGCTATATATTCAAATGTAAGTAGAACTAAAATAGCTAGAATAGAAAGTGGTATGCACTCTCCTACTATAAGAAACCTACTTCAAATACTAGGACCAATCGGATATACAATAAAAATTGAAAAAATAAAGAAAAATAAATAATTTTATAGTATAATGTATTATAGAGGTTTATTATGAATATAGAGAAGATTGTAAAAGAACAAAGAAAATACTTTAATGAGTTTAACACAAGAGATGTTAATACTAGAATAGACACTTTAAAAACTATTCAAAAATGGATATTAAATAATGAAGATAAAATATATGAAGCTTTAGAAAAAGACTTAAATAAATCTAATGCTGAAGCATATATGTGTGAAATTGGAATAGCACTTAGTGATATTAGATATCAAATTAATCATTTAAAGAAATGGTGCAAAAGAAAAATAGTCTTAACTTCCATATCACAATTTCCATCTATTGGTTATAAATATTATGAGCCATATGGTGTTACTTTAGTTATGAGTACATGGAACTATCCTTTTTTATTATCAATACAACCTACTATTGCTAGCATTGCTGCTGGTAATACTGTTATATTAAAACCAAGCGCATATGCCCCTAATACTAGCTCACTTTTAAATAAAATGTTTACTGAAACTTGCAATAAAGATTTAGTAACTGTTATTGAAGGTGGAAGACGTGAAAATGAAGAAATATTAAATCAAAAATATGATTATATATTCTTTACAGGAAGCAGTACAGTAGGAAAACTTGTTATGTCAAAAGCAAGTGAAAATTTAATACCAATTACATTGGAATTAGGTGGTAAAAGTCCATGTATTATAGATGATGATGAAAACTTCAAAACATGCGTTAAAAGATGTTTATTTGGTAAACTATTAAACGCAGGACAAACATGTATTGCGACAGATTATTTATTCATAAGAAATGATTTAAAAGAAAGATTTATTGAAGAGTCAAGAATTATAATTGATGAGTTCTTTGGCGAGAATCCTCTCAATTCGGATCAAATGGTCAAAATAATTAATAAAAAGCATTTTGATAGATTAAAAGGTTTAATGAAAGATGAAAAAATATTATTGGGTGGTAATTCTGATAATGAAACTCTAAAAATAGAACCTACTTTAATAGATGTTAAATCTAAAAATTCTAAAATAATGCAAGAAGAAATATTTGGACCTATTCTTCCAATTATGACATATAAAAATATTGATGAAGTTATAGAATATATTAATGATCATGAAAAGCCACTTGCTTGTTATATATTTTCAAGTGATAAAATAATTCAAGACAAAATAATTCAAAAATGTAGTTTCGGTGGTGGATGTATTAATGACACTATAATGCATGTAATACCACATAATCTTCCATTTGGTGGTGTTGGTCATAGTGGTATGGGTTCATATCATGGTAAACATAATTTTAAAACATTCTCACATGAAAAAAGTATATTAAAGAAATCTAAATCATTAGATATGTCAGTTATATATTATCCATATAATAAATTAAAATTAAAATTATCAAGATTATTTTTAAGATAAAAAAGAGCAAAAATTTGCTCTTTTAATTTGTTTTAATTTATTGTATGTTTTTTATTTTTTATAAAGCATATAGTTGTACATAATATAATAAATGAAACAATAATCATAAGAATATTTTCAGAAGCGCTATCAAGTGTTTGAGGATTTTCAACTACTGTATTTTCTGTATTAGCATTTCCTTTTGTTTCACTAGTTAATACATAACTACTAAAATGATTTGTTACAAATTTAGCATAGTTTTTACCATTAATTGTAACTATTTCAGTATCATATTCTTCTTTTTCATTTGTACTTGATACATAGTAAACTTTATAATTTAGATTTGAATTATATTCACCATCTAAAGGAAGATAAACTTCTATTCCTTTATCTATCTTATGTATGAAACTACCATTATAACATTTAATCAATGATATGTCATATGCAGATTCAACTGTTTGTCCATCATTTTCAAAATTGTTTATTATATTTGTATTATTTTTGATATCTTTTGCATTAACCATAGCATCAATTGGTACATCATAACTTTCTGTTTTTATGCTTACACCAGTTGTACTATCATATGCTTCTACATATAAATTATTAACATATTTACTTGGAACTTCAGTAACTACAAATTCCATTTCAATATTATTGATTTTTATATTGGCAAAATAAGCAGTGAATTCTAAACCATTTGTTCCTAAAATTTCATTTACAAAATTATTAAACCATTCTCTTCCACTTATTTCATCAGTTGCATAAATATCTTCAATTGAAAATGTATCGTCAATTTCAATATTTACATCAACCTTATTATTAAAGTATTCATTTAATCTTGCTTCTATTTTCTCTTTAATATTGCCTGTACTGTCTTTGTCTACAAATAATATTTGGTTTTCATGATGGATTACTTGTTTGATACCATACATAATTCCATCTTTAAACATTCCCGCTTGAATATATCTTTCTCTTACTAAGGTATCTCCGCCACCTCTACCTCCATTTGATATAAACTTATATTCAGGATATTCCTCCATTGTTTTTTTGAAATCTTGGTAGCGTCCGAATATAGTTTCTTTATTGTAATCTGCATCTTCTATCGCACCATAGTGGTATATTAAGTTAATTAATTGTAATCCATATAATCTATCACTATCTTCAAAACCTGCTAGTACTTTTTTTGCCTTTTCTATTTCTTTTGTATCAGCATCTTTTAAATATGATACTTCAACATTAACACTAATTGATGTTGTTCCTGCATCTGAATCATCAAAGAAATAACTTAACACAGCATTTTTATAATCATTTTCATTAAATTCTAGCATTATATCACTAGTATCATATCCTAAATATTTTAAATATGTTAGTATAATATCTTGATATAGATATTCTTTACATTCTTTAATCCATTCATCAGTTGTAGGGCCACTTTTATTAACCGTACATTGATTATCCATTACATAACTCGGATCTACGATTTTTGTTTCCATTATTTTTTTACCATTTACCTCTTTTATAGGTAAACTATTAAGTTTTTCATTTGCTTCCTCTTCAGTTAAAGCATTTACAAAATTTGGTGTGATTAATGCAAGTATACAAGTAATGATAAATAATATTTTTATTTTTTTCATATTTTATTCTCCTTTTCATAATTAATTTTATCATTTCTAATTAGTATATTTGTCTGATAGAGATTCACAATAGTATTGATTACCTTCTCTATAACCATTAAATGGCATATTTGATATAACAACACCATTTAAGCCGTTTGATTCCGCCACTACATAATTATTACTATTTACTCCTACTATTAAAGTTATGTGTGTTTTTATAGATATAGCATCACCTATTTTACATACTGCTGATGATTTACCTTTAAGTTCAATTCTTGGTTTATCATCATACCACACACCAACTTTCTGCATACCCTGCGATACTGCCCAGTTAAAGAAGCCAGTACAATCAAATGAATTATAGTAATAAATATTCTTCCCTGGTGATTCAGAACCTTTTGTTTTAGTACCCCAATCTTTATTAATACCTAATGCTTGATGTTTTCCACCCCAATAATAAGGAAGTTTATATCCATAGTCTGCTAGTGTACCTATTAATGTCATTGCCGCAGCAACAGTTGCTTCTCTAGTTCCTACACCATTTACAGTTACTGCATTCTTTATCTTCTCATTTAGTTCACTAACACTTGAACCATTTTCATTTAAAAGATCTGCTATTGACTTGCCTTTTAAATCTTTTAAATTACTATATAATGAATCGCTTGGAGAAATAGGATAATTGCTTACATTAAGTTTTCTATCTTTAATAGTCTTCTCATATAATTTATTTATTTTTTCTTTTACCTCAGGATCTTTAATCGCAGATATTCTTTCTTTAATAGATTTCGCTTTACTAGAAAAATTATTTTTATTTAATGATTCAATATCACTTACTAAATCAACATACTCCTTATATCTAGATATCTTTTGCTGAAAAACTGCTTTATCTGGATCATCATCATCTAAATTATCAATATATCTTTTTGCCTTATCATAATCTACTTTACTAAATGAAGTTTCAATTCTAGCTATATATCCATTTATTATACCTTCCTTATCTGCATTATAGAAACAATCAATAACACCATTGCTATTAGCGCCTGCTGCGTCAAAGACAAACCCTACTATAGTCGGTACTAAAAATATTGCAACAGCTGCGATAAACATATTAACTATTGTCTTATTTGCTTTAGTTATATTATCATTATCTGAATCAGTTATTGCTCTTACATATGTAATCATACCAAATATAATTAATAAGATTGGCACAGCTATTTTAATAATAGTAATAACAATCTTAACTATTCTCATAACTTCTAATACTTCAGGAGCACTACATATCCCTAATACCATATAATCACCTACGTTCTATTAAAATTATAACATAAAAAGAAAAGACACAAAAGTGTCTAATTGAATTTATTATATCTTTCTTCCATTCTTTCTTTTCCAAGTAACTTCATAATATGATATAAGTCAGGTGTATTTGACTTAGTAGTTAATGCAACTCTAAGAACAGTTGATACATCCGCTACATTACCTTTAAAGTCCTCAGGATTTTTCTTATACTCTTTAATATTAGATGCATAACCTAATGATTCACACATTTCTTTAATCTTACTAAACCAAACATCTTTTTCATCATTCTCATCATAATATTTAGTCATATAAGTATTTAATATATTTTTAATTTCATCTTTATCAGTTATATTTTTCCATTCATATACTTTATCTTGTTTTTCAAATAAGTCATCATACATATACCATATTAAACTCTTAATCATTTTATAGTTATATATATCTTTTCTTGGCTTTTCTTGTTCTCTTTCAATATTTAAAATACTTGTATAATAATTTTTATCTCTATCAATTAATTCTTTGAAGTCAGTGTCATATATGCATGCCCATTCATAAGACTTATCACATAAATCACTTGCCTTCATCTTAGAAATTATATCTTTAGATATGTTATTTAATTTTTCAAGGTCAAATAATGCACCTGATGCTGACATCTTATCAGCAGAAAATTTAAAATCAGTAAATAATGCATCAGGGTTACTACGTCTCCATTCTTCATAATTAGAGTTTATTATAGTCATTACTGCTTCAACTACTGCATTTGGAGCATATCCATTTTCTTCATAAAAACTCATTGAAGCTTCAGGATCTTTTCTCTTACTAATCTTTCTTTTAATATCACCATCTTGTTTCAATATTAATGGATATTGAATATACTTAGGTAATTTAAAACCAAATGCTTCAAATAATTCAATGTGTTTTGGTACAGAACTAATCCATTCTTCTCCTCTTACAACATGAGTAGTATGCATTAAATGATCATCTACTAAATGAGCAAAGTGATATGTTGGTAATTTATCACTAGATTTCATAATAACAAAGTCTTCATCATTTGATGGAAATTCTATTCTACCTTTAACTTCATCATCAAAAGGTATTTTAGTTTCAAAGTCACCCATTGATTTAAATCTAATTACATAATCTTCACCATTTTTAATTTTATTACACATTTCATCTATAGATAAGAACCTACATCTAGCATATTTACCATAATATCCAGTTCTTTGTTTTTTTCTTTCTTGATTAACTCTCATAGTATCTAATTCTTCTTTATTACAAAAACATGGATATGCCCTTCCTATCTCTATTGCTTTTTTAATATAGGCATGATAGATATCTATTCTTTCACTTTGAATATATGGTCCATAATTACCAACCATTTTACCATCATATTCATATTCAGTAGGTTTTAAACCATAATGATTAAGTACATGAGTTATCTTTTCAACCGCATCAGGTATTTCACGTGCTTTATCAGTATCTTCGTTTCTTAAGAAAAATACCCCATCACTATTCTTATATATAATATAGTCTATTAAAGCACTCATAAAGTTACCTATATGCATATATCCAGTAGGACTAGGAGCAAATCTGGTAACGTATTGTCCTTCTTTTAAATCTCTTTCCGGATATAACTTTTCATAATATTCAGTATCATGTTTTAAATCAGGAAATATCAATTTAGCTAAATCTTTGTTTGTCATAATACACCTCTTTTTTAACAAATAAAATTATATAATATTTTCTAAATTAAAACAAGACTATTTGTCTTGTTATCTAACAGTAAATATAACATATATAAACACAGAACTAATAGTCGCTATAAGAGAAAGTAACATATAATCAGTAACTCTCATCATTTTTTTCTTTTTAGTGACATGTTCTTCTTCTTCAATAACTGTTCTTTCAAGTATTGGTTCCATCTTAATAGTATTTAAAAGTTCTTCTTCTTTTAATGCTTCTTCTCTTTTTCTAATTTGTTCATCTATATCTATAATCGCAGTTGTTTCAAAACCTATTGTATCTTTCATGTTTACACTTCCTTATATCTTTATATATCAATAATATCATAAATATAAAGTATATTACAAGTTTTTTTGCTTATTTTCTAACTTTACTATTTTCTCTTGACTTATTCTCAAATTTATCGTATTATTTATATGTGCTTATGGAGACATACTCAAGTGGTTGAAGAGGTGCCCCTGCTAAGGGTATAGATCGGGAAACTGGTGCGAGAGTTCGAATCTCTCTGTCTCCGCCATATGAAAATTAACTCAAAATTTCTTGAGTTTTTTTGTTCTTAACTTTATAATTGTTTTAGGAGGAATTATGGTAGATTTTAAAAATAAAACTTTTTTCAAGTTAAAAGCAATTGATAATAAAGAAGGAGAAAAAATAGTTAGTGATATTCTAATCCCCAATGAGAAAGTGTTCGCATCATTCGGAGCATTAAGAGATAAACTTGTATTTACAGACAAAAGAATAATTTCAATTAATGTACAGGGAATTACAGGTGCTAAAAAAGATTTCACATCTATTCCCTACTCTAAAATACAAACATATTCAGTAGAAACTGCTGGTACATTAGATTTAGATGCTGAACTTGATATAACTATCAGTGGACTTGGCACTGTTAGATTTGAACTAACAAGTTCAAGTAATATAAAAGAAATATGTGTTAAAATATCAGAAAAGATTTTAAACTAAAAGCAAGATTTTGATTTAGTCTTGCTTTTTATTTGCTTTATTATATTCATTACATTTTTCTTCTAATAATGTAAAATTGCAACATCTTTTATAAATGTTTGAGTCTAAAGTTCCATTTTTGAATTTATTATATAATTTTTTAGATTTATTATAAAGTTTTTCATCGTTACGATTAAGCCAATAAATCTGTTCCTGCAACATTTTTGTATATTTTAATTCGCCCGTTGTAAAACACTCTTTATCTAAATCGATTTTTTCAACATTTTGACTCATTACTGGAATCATATTGTTGAAATTAACAGCACCAAGTTTACCATTATCTATTTTTAAAAAATCTAATGTGGTTCTCATTGTCTTATGTTTAGGCTTTGGACTTGATAAAGGAGCAAAATAACTACAATTATTTACTTTAAATAAAACTCCAATAAATGGTCTTAATTGTTTTTTATCAAAATTATATGGGATCCTTTTGTCAAACTTTCTTAAATAATCACAATATTTTTGATCTAATCTAACTAAAATTAAATTTTCCACTTTCATCACCTCCATTTTATAAGTGTCGCTTTATTTAGTTGATATAACATTTATATCATGCAAACAAAAGTTTGTCAACTGCTTTTTTATCATAATATTAAAAAACTAGAGTTTGCTCTCTAGTTACTTTTTTAAGTTCCATTTACGGCTGGAATCACCGCTTTTTTAAGTTCCTATCAAAGTTGGAATCACTTCTTTTTTAAGTTCCTATCAAAGTTGGAATCACTTGCTTTTTTAACATACACACCTACAATATTATATGAGTACATACTCTATTGTTTCGTGTGTATTAAGTATATCACAAAAATATATGTTTGTCTATTACTTTTTTTGTAAAGAAATTGTCTTTGTAATTAAAAATAATATCTTATTATGATAAAATAAATAAGTATGATTAAGGAGTTAAAATGAATAAAGAAATAATAGATGAAATATCAAATAATTTAAATATCAAAAATAATCAAATAGAGGCAGTATTAAAACTACTTGAAGAAGGAAATACTATTCCATTTATCGCACGTTATAGAAAAGAAGCAACTGGGGCTTTAGATGAAGAACAAATAAGACAAATAAATGAATATTATGAATATCAAGTTAATTTACTTAAAAGAAAAGAAACTGTAATTAAACTTATTGATGAAAAAGGAATGCTTACAGATGAAATTAAAAATAATATAATGTCTTGTAAAAAATTAGTTGAGGTTGATGATATATATGCACCTTATAAAGAAAAGAAAAAAACTAAAGCAACTGAAGCTATCAAGAATGGTCTTGAAGGTCTTGCTAAAATAATAATGAGTGAACCTGAGAAATGGAATGAAGAATCAGTTAGTAAATTCTTAAATGAAAATGTTAAAACTATAGAAGATGCTTTAACTGGTGCTAAATATATAATTGCTGAGTGGATAAGTGATAATGCTTACTATAGAAAATGGATAAGAAGTTATTTTTTTAAAAATGGTATACTTACTACTAAACTAAAACCAAAAGCAGAAGATACAAATAAAACATATGAAATGTATTATGATTTTAGTGAACCTGTCAAATATATAAAACCCCATAGAGTTTTAGCAATAAACAGAGGTGAAAATGAAAAGATATTATCTGTATCAATAGATGTTAATACAGAAGATATATTATCATATATAGAATCTAAGAATATTAAAAAAGAAAGCCCTGTCAACTATTTAATAAAAGACGCTATTAAAGATAGTTATAAAAGACTTATTAGTCCTTCAATAGAACGTGAAGTTAGAAGTGAACTTACTACTAGAAGTGAAGATAAATCTATAGAAGTATTTAAAGAAAACTTAGAAAATCTTTTATTAATCGCACCTATGAAAGAAAAAACTGTATTAGGCTTTGACCCAGCATTTAGAACTGGTTGTAAACTAGCTGTAGTAGACCCTACTTCTAAAGTACTTAATATATCTGTTATATATCCTCATGAACCTAAAAATGAATGGGAAAAATCTAAACAAATATTAAAAGATATAATTAATAAATTCAAAGTAGATATAGTTGCTATTGGGAATGGTACTGCATCTAGAGAAAGTGAAAAATTGGTAAGTGAAACAGTTAAAGAATTAAACCATTGCAAGTTTGCTATCGTATCAGAAGCAGGAGCAAGCGTATATAGTGCAAGCCCTCTTGCTATTAAAGAATTTCCTGATTTACATGTAGAACAAAGAAGTGCTGTTTCTATTGCAAGAAGACTTCAAGATCCATTAAATGAGCTTGTTAAAATAGATCCAAAGTCTATAGGTGTTGGTCAGTATCAGCATGATGTTTCTCAAAAGAAATTATCAGAATCACTTGATTTTACTGTTACAAAATGTGTTAATAATGTTGGTGTTAATATTAATACAGCTTCCCCTTCTATACTAAAATATATATCTGGTCTTACAACTACTGCGATTAATAAAATAATTAAATATAGAGAAGAACATGGTAAAATAACTTCAAGAGATGAAATCAAAAAGAAAAAATTATTAAATGATAAAACTTATGAACAAGCAATCGGTTTCATGAGAGTAATAGATGGAACTAATAAACTTGATGAAACAAATATCCATACTGAAAGTTATGATAAAACACTTTCATTATTAAAACATATCAATATGACAGTAGATGATATTGGTACTAAAGAATTAATAAGCAAGTTAAATACTCTTGATATTAATGAAACATCTAAATTATTAGATATAGATATTTATACCTTAAACGATATTATTGATTCATTAAAAATGCCTAATAGAGACTTTAGAGATGATTATGAAACACCACTATTAAAAAGTGATGTCTTATCACTCGATAACTTAAAAGTTGGTATGAAACTCGAAGGTACTGTTAGAAATGTTGTTGACTTTGGAGCATTTATAGATATAGGACTTCATGATGCTGCTTTAGTACATATATCAAAAATAACTAATAAATATATTAAACACCCTAGTGAAGTATTAAGTGTTGGTGATATAGTTACTTGTTATGTAATAGATATAAATAAAGATAAAGAAAAAGTTTCCCTTTCACTAATAGATCCAAATAATTAGTAAAATAAAAAAACGTAAATTTTACGATTTTTTAATACACTACTTTTTCGTCATACCTCAAATTAGGTTTAAATCATTTGCCCATTTTTTCTTAAACTTTTTTCTAAAGGTTTAGTCAAATCTCCAGAATATATTATATCCAACTCATGCAAGGCTCTTGTTATTGCAACATATAAAAGTTTCATATCAAGATTTTTATCAGATGAATAAATTTCTTCACTTGCATTATTAATTATTACAGCATCAAATTCAAGTCCTTTAGCTAATTGATTAGATATTGTACAAATTTTGAATCTTTCATCACTTAAATCATCATTTACTGTCACATTTGGTATATCAATTCCCAAATCAGCCAAATCATCATTAATATAATTTGATAATAAATTTGTTTTACTTATTATAGCAATGGTTTTATAACCTTTTTCTTTATACTCACCTATTTTTTGTGCAATATATTCAGGAATTGTTTTTTTATCTGCATCAGTAAATTGCACTTTGTCGCCATGTCTTACTACAAGATCAGAGCGTCCTAAGCCTATACTCTCGGCTACGTTATCAGCGACATCCATTATTTCTGCAGTTGTACGATAACTTTTATTGAAATTGATTATCTTGCCATTTGCATTAAACATTGTTTGATTAACTTCCTCCCAGTTATCAATACCGCGATAATCATAAATTGACTGGGCTAAATCGCCAAAAATACTAAATGTTGCATAAGGCATAGTAGCTTTTAAAGTATAAAAATTAAACTCCCCTAAATCTTGAGCTTCGTCTACAATAACATGTTTTATCCTTGCGTAATCGCTATTTGGTGATGTTAATAATTTGATATAAAGCAATGCCGCCAAATCTTCAAAATCATAAGAATTGTTTTTGATATTTTTAGCAGTCTCCCTTTTTAACTCATTTAAATTATCATATTGATAAATATTGTAATCTAAAATACTACTAATAAATAATTTATATATCTTTGTTGCACTCATTTTTGATTTATTAAAATATTTTCTTATTGTACTTCTACATCCTTTAGCTATCTCCGCTCTTTCTTTAGCAAACATACTTCTCATTTTTGTTTTTTCTGCTTCTGAAGTTGCTGTCTTAAACAATTCATAAGAATAGTCACTGTATCTTTGCATTATAGCGTCATTATTATTATCAATATATTTACATAATCTTTCAATTGTGTTTTCTATTTTATTATTCAAACTACTTGAGAAACTATTTGCTTTATCATGGAATATACTTTCTATCACTTCTTGTGGCAAAACTTCGAAGTTACCTAACATAAGAGATTTCGAAGTAATACTGTAAATATATATATTCATAAATTTTTCTATCATTTCTTTATATTTCATAGAACATTTAAATTTATCGATATCAGAAACTTTTTTATCACTAATATTCTCAATTAATTTTTTATCAGATGAATTTACATTTATATCTTCATCAATATAATTTTTAACAAAGTCTTCATAAATACATTGTTCAACACCATTAACATCTAATTCAGGCAAAACTGATTTTATATATTTTAAAAAAACTGAATTTGGGCCTATTACTAAATATTGATTCTGCTTAATCGTATTTATATAATTATATACTAAGTAAGCAATTCTGTGTAATGCAACTGTTGTCTTACCAGATCCGGCAACCCCTTGAATGATTATATTGTCAGATAAGTTTCTTCGGATAACATCATTTTGTTCTTTTTGAATTGTAGAAACAATGCTTTTCAACCTAGCATCATTATTACTATTAAGATACTTTTGAAGCAAACTATCTTGTGATACTAAATCAACGTCAAAATACTCTTGCAACTCTCCCGCTTCTATTTCATATTGCCTTTTTAAAGACATATTACCTTTTATTGATCCACTTGGTGCTTCAAAAGCACATTCTCCAATTTCAGCATCATAATAAAGTGAACTTATCGGGGCTCTCCAGTCTGTTACCACGATATCAGCATTTTTTGAAATACCATTTTTTCCAATATAGATAGTACTTAATTTTCCATCATCATCCGATGTGAAATCAATCCTAGCAAAATATGGTCTATCCTTAGCGACTTCTAAATTACTAATATGAATTTTTTTTCTATCAGCAATTCTCCATAATTCTTCTCTATCGCCAACAAAATCATTATACATTTTTTTTAAATCTAATTTTTCATCTTGTAATATTTGTTTAATAATATTTATTGTTTGTTCTAATTTTTGCTTTTCTTTCTCAAACTCTAATTTTTCCACAGAAATCCCCCCCTTTGATACGAATCTTATCTAATTATAATTGATTCAAAATATTTTTCTTGAAATTCTGTTAATGCTCTTATAGCGTCATCTGAATAATCTTTACCATCTTTTGAAACAACCAATTTATCATCATCATCGTTTGTACGATGTATAATAGCAATTACTTTACCGCTGCTTTTTTCTACGGGTTCAAATTCCCCTACTAAATAAGCATCTAATTCTTCACCATCGCCGCTTACTGTATTAGGAATATATCCATAATTTATCATATACATAAACCCATGTTTAGGGTGTCTTGTTCCAAGTGGTCTATCTATTTCTATAGATACTTCCTTTCCTAAATAATCTTTTGCATTTACTTTTTCCATATCATTTCCTCCATTTCATTCTTATAAAGTAAAATTACTTCTTTTTTAATTATACTATATAAATAATCTATTTTACATAGACAAAATACAATTTTACCCTTAACACATCAAATAAAAGGATTTTTTTCAGCATTATAGTATAAACTACTCTTTTTATATAACTTTTTAATGTTTTCTTCAATATTGAAATATTCGTCCTTAGATTTAAAAATATATAGTTCTATATATTGTTCTATATCTAAACACGGATTTCGTTTTACCTCTAAGAGAACATTTTTAAATAATAACAAATCTAGTTTTTTTAACTTCATCACATATTGATAAAAATCATTCATTGCTTCATCAGAAATTGCTTTTGGAGCGGTTAAAGGATCAATAGCCATATCGTATATTTCACTATGGCTTTTATGCCATTTTTTTAGTGCTAAATAAACCTTCTCAACAACATTATCATCTAATGTATATTTATTATTATTATTTATAAAATTGCTTTCTTGAAGTTTATTTTCTTTTCTTAATCTTGTATTTAAAGCAGTACCTTCTGCAGAAAACATCTCAGAAAAAATACCTTTAGTTACTGCAAAATCATACTCTAACATAAACCGATAATTTTCAACTAATTCTTGATATGTGGTTTCTTTATCAAATAATATATATCCCATCTGTACTATATATCCATACTTTTTAAATAACTCTAAAGCTCTTCTGTTATCTTCGACAGTTGCCTTTTTATTCATTCTAGTTAGTGCACTTTGAGAACCATTTTCAATACCACATGCAAAAGAGAAAAATCCCGCTCTTTTCAAGCTATAAAGTATAGAATCAGTAACCTTATCTGCACGTATCTGACCTCTTAGTTTTACTTTTATATTCCTTTTTTCAATTTCATTAGCAAATTCTTCACACCACTTTTCATCTCTATTGCCATCAACAAAAGAATCATCAACTATTTTTATATACTTAACACCTTGATTATATAAAACTTCAATTTCATCCACTATATTTTTAATACTTCTTGTTCTCCAAACTTTGCCATCACTAAGTCTAAAAAATGATATAACAGAACAAAATTCACAATTTCCAGAACAACCTCTAGCAGTCACCATATTAACAGATGATTTTTTTTCTAATACAGTCTCCATAGTATCTCTACTAGGGAATGCAAGATTATCTAAATCGTCATTTAAGCATTCCATATCATTTAATATTAGTTTATTATCTTTTAAATAACCAACATTTTTAATATCACATATTTTATCGCTACTTTCGATAAAACTGGCCAATTTACAAATTGCCTGTTCTCCTTCACCTCGAATAATATAATCAGAACCAGATTTTAAATATTCCTCAGGGTAAAAAGTGGGCCCAAATCCTCCGCAAACCACCTTTATATTTTCATCATATTTTTTAAGCATAGATATTAATTTTATTGTTGGAGCTGTGTTTGACATATAAGAAGATATACCTATAAATAGCAATTCGTTCTTTTGACTTATTATTTTCTTATACACATCTTCAACCTCTAACTCATTTAACCAAGCATCAATTATTTCTACTTCATATTTTTCCTTAACTAAAGCAGATTTTAAATATTCTAATCCTAAATTTTCTTCTGAAGTTCTATGAGTTTTTGGGGATAACGTCACTAAAACAATCTTTTTATTTTTCATATTTTTTCACTAATTCCCTTGCTAATCCTTTTATTGTTCCTTTTGAATCATAAACATTGGCATTTTCAATTATCATTTTACACACTGTACTTAGTTCATATAGTGTTTGTTCTTCCTCTACAGATGGCATGGGATAATTGAATCCTATAATATAGTTATAAGTTCCTTTTATAATCCTTGACATACTTTCATACAAATATAAAAATTGATCAATTTCATCTTTTTGTCTAATAAATGTATTTCCCAAATTACTTGTATTAATACTAAACACATCAGATAACACCGCATTATCATTTGCATCATTTAAAATTAGTGATGAATCAATAATATCATTTACTACTATTTTTTTATTCCATTTATCCTCACATTCAATATTTATATTTTTATAAAGTTCCGGAAAATATAACTCAATTGCGCCTAATCTCATTTGAATCTCTTTTGTGCCACCTAAAATTTTTGGTACACCATCCTCAATTCCAATTACAGAATGATCATTAGAAATTAATCTACAGTTGTGATTAGTCATAAGTTCAAACCCTAAACTCGTTTTTCCAGCATTTGCTTCTCCTACCAACACAAATCCATTTTTTGAGGGGCTAATTAGAGATGAACTATGAAGCAAATATTTTTGTTGTCTTGCTAAAATTTTCGAAAACATTGATAATGCAATATATACTAAGTCCGGAAATCTAATATTATCATTTATGATGTTTAATAACGCCACATTATTTTGCATGTCATAACTCATGCTTTCGTCACAGCTTTCATTAATGACAATTGCATCATAAAAATAAATATCTTTTTTATCAACCATTCTCCAACTAGCATTCGTAACAGGAATCGTTCTTTTAATCGGTGATTTAACATCAACTAATTTATTTTTTATATTCTCAGAAGTCGTATAAATATTTAAAGTTGCATAATTTTTTATATTTAATTTGATCTCGTATATCATACATATCACCCCCTACATATTTCACAAATTAAAATATTGTTTAATCTCATTAATTATTTGTTTAATCAAATCATCGCCGTAATCACTCTCGTAATAAATATAATCTGTTGATGTTAGTGTATGTATTCCTGTAACCATGGGTGAATACGGATAATTTTTCTTTAGAAAAATTTTCAAAGGTTTTTTGTTGGCAGAAGCCCACCCTATTTCTACGTGAACGCCGCCAGAATGTGGAACGCCAGGAACCACGCAAACCAAATCAACATTTTTTATAGTTTCAAAATCTATTAATGTACTTTCTTCGGCAGAACTATAATTTTTCCCCCATTTTTCTCTTTCATGCGCCAAAAAATATTCACAATTTATTTTTTTTAACTCCTCTATCAATTTTGTAAAAAAACATTTATATTCTAATTTTACTTCATAATTTTTATCACACAATTGAGAGTATGGCATTGCTAAAAATACTTTCATTTTTCCTCCTTAATTATTCATAAAATTCATCTGGAAATTCTCTAAAATTTTTATTTTTCCTAGACATTTTAGAACACACTTTACATTCATAACCATTATAATCTTTTAAGAATTGTAAGATTATTTTTGTTGTTCTTTTCCTACATGATTTTATATCTTCAACATAAGCATTTACTTTTTGATTTTCTTTTAAATTATTTATATAATTTGATCTGCCGCTCGGATCATCTATTTGAACAGCAATTCCTGCATAACAAATTTGATTTAACTTTGCGCAAGTTGCCTCAGGATCACAAGTTTGCCCAACAATATCCCACCCCATTTTATTATAAAACTCTAATTCAGCCTTAGTTTCAATTCTGGGATATCCATAAAAAGAAACATAAATTGCTTCTTCCTTTACTGGAAAATCCATTTTACGACCAGCCTCACATAATTTTTCAGTTAAAGTATTACAAAATGGTTCAAACATTTCAGCATTGTGAAATGATACATTTTGATTCCAGTCCAAATTATAATTACCTGCTCCGATCAAGTCACCTAATATGTAAACGCTCCCTTGTGGCATGTTAGGATTAATCCCGCCTACAACAAAAGTACCAATTAACTTTGTAGCACCAGAATTTTTTACGGCTTCTATTGTCTGTTGAAAGTTAATTTGATTTGATGGAACTTTTTCTCCATTAAATCTACCATATATTACAAGTACAGGTACATCATATATATTACCAATGTAACATCTATGAACTGGACCATAAGATGTATTTATAGTAATTCTTTTCAAATTAAAATCTTTTATAGTTTCATCACTTCTCATGATGATGGCTATTTCAGGTTTAAAATTTTCTAACATAATGTCACCTCAATTTCTAAAAAACATTGTAGGTAAATACCCATCATGAACTGAAACCCTTTTTTTCTTCAATGTCTTAAACTGCTCTTTTTCTAAATTATCATTATTTTCAAATGGGCAATATGGATCTCTCTCATTCAAAGTGTTATACCATAACATTCTTCTATCATATACTCCTCCCTTACATTTATTCCTAATAACACAGTCATCGCATTTTTTTGGAATAGGAGCATCTTTAAATTCTTCAAATTCAACATTAGCAAGTACATTTTTTTGTTTAATATTATATCTATTTCTATAGTCTTCTGTAATTAAATATGTTGAAGGACAAATACTTCCATCTGGCAATATTCTTATACTATCAATACCGGTATTTTCTTTGATATCATCATTTCTTGTATAAATATTCCCCAATAATACATCACTTAAAGTAACGATTTTATAATTATGATAAATATATTCAATAGCATCAATAAGAGTTCTATAACTTAAGATAAACTTATTATTTAATTTTTCATCGCCACTAACCGGTCTATATATATTTAGTCTTACCAACGCGTTATATTTTTTTGCAATTTCAAATAAACCATCTATATTCTCATGTGACATAGTTTCTTCAAATCCAACAAAAACAATTGTTGCCACTTTATTATCTTTCTGGAGCATTTTAAGAGTATTAATCGCCCAATCATAAGCTTTAGGTTGCCCTCTAAAATAATTATGTTTTTCTCTTATTGCAAAATCCAACGACACATCTATTTCATCAATGCATTTCTTATATATTTTATATAAATCAGGATTCTTACTAACTCTTTCATATATATAACCATTTGTAGTTAATGATTGAGTTATTTCTGGATAATTTGTTCTTACATACAAAATAAATTTAAAAAAGTCATCACATATTGCATTTTCTCCAGTACCATAATTTATTGAATCAATTAACTCATGGTTTTCATCAATAAATTTAATCCAATCTGTTATTTTAATATCTTCGGTGCTATGTCTTGTATCTTTACTATAACAAAATTTGCAATTCATATTACAAGAATTTGTTATTCCCCAACCAACATTATATTTTTTCATTTTTTTCCACCTCTTGAATAAATTATAATGAAAAAAAATTAATAATTCAATGCAACCGTGGTTATAGTGCCCATAAAATTTTTTTATAGCTTCATACGATTTATAAATCTTATAAACTCTTGTGCTGTAGTTGATAATAAGGTTGGTCTATGCAATAAGAAAACATCAAACTCTGGCAAATCACAGTTCACTTTAATTTTTGACAACTTCGGATATTTTTCGATAGTTTTTTCAAATAAAAAACCAATTCCTATATTCTGCTCAGTCATTTCAGCAATCATATCGCTTGTTGCTATTTCAAAAGACGGTTCAAACGCTATTTTCTTAGTTTGAAACAATTTTTTTAAACTTTTTGTAGTACTGGAAGTCTTTAGAGGGACGATGAGCGGATATTCCAATATGTCAGTAATATCAATATCATTTTCTAAAAGTTCTTTTCTTATTGAATTACAGGCAAATGAACATTTTTCAGTAGCAATTTTTTTAACTATATAATTACTTGTATTTTCCTCTAAAGGCGAACAGTCAATTAAGATGTCTAGTTCATTCAATCCTAATAATTTAAATAATTCCTTAGTTGATTTACATATTACCTCTATTTTAATATTAGAATACTTTTTTGAGAATTCTTTAATAATGCCAGTTAACAAAAATACACCAATATGAGATGGTATTCCAATCGTCAACGTGCCTCTTTTCAGTTGAACTATATCGTTTATTTTCCTTTCACCATTTCTTATATTATTTAATGATTCCTCTATGTATGGTAACAATTCCTCTGCTTCTGGAGTCATAATTAAACTATTGCCTCTTTCAAAAAGCGTAACCCCGAGTTCATCTTCTAACTTTTTAATATTATAACTAACACTTGGTTGTGTCAAGCCTAATTCTTTTGCAGTTTTCGAAAAACTCCCATTTTTGCAAACTAGATAAAATAATTTGTATAGTGATAAATCCACTAAAAATTCATTTTCTTCCAACATAATATTTCCTTTCTAATTAATAAGACTTGACTTACTAATTTATAATTATTATTTCTAAATTTTATTTTTTATCATTAATTAGTTAGATAAATCATTAAGTATTTGTCCTTTTAACAATAGTGGAATGTATAAATAATCGACATTACTCTTTTAATGCCAGTTTTGATGTATTTGCAAAAACAATTAGAAGATGTTTTATAGTACTTTGATTGCTTTTCTAATACTCGTAAATTTATATTACTAAATTCATAACCTTTATAAGCATTTTAATTAACATCAATCGCCACATATATTTTTTAGATAAACTAAACTTTCGTAATTGATTATATTGCAAATAGTACATTTTGTCTATTTTTACACATAATAATATTATTTGATGATGTTTAATGACATCCAATTAATCGTTTTCTTTATAAATTGAAGTTTAAATTTTTTTAAAAAAGATGTATAGAATTAATCATCCACAATGATTAAAGCTTTCATTATACATCTTGCTAATTCAAAACCATATATGAATCAAATTTAATTCACATTGGTTTTACGATTTTTTTCTTGCTATTAAAGTACTCATCCATAAAAATATAATTGATATAAATATAAGTATTACACTAACTATAATATTATAGAATAAATAAGGGATACTTATTACTAAAAGGCTTAGACATATACTTAATAACGCTGAAGTAATAAAAGTATTTTTAACATATCCTAGTAACATTACTTTCTTATTTAATTTCTTCATATTATTAAGTATTAGTAAAATACCAAACATACTTATTACAGTTAATACTGCTCTACTAATCCATAATAATATCTGATTGTTATTTGATAATTCATCTAGTATTTCTTCGCCTGTTTTAATACCATCAACTGTTTTATTAATAACTGTCCCATTAGATGAATTATATGACTCAAATGTATTAGACTTCTGCACTGCTAAAACACTCATTTCTTTATAGTCATTATACTTAAATGATATTCTTATATCCCCTATTTTAGGATTATTAATATCACTTGAATTAGTAATATAATTATCATGAATAACATATCCTAATGAACTAATAATACTTTGATTAAATTCATTAAAATATTTATCAGTATCTAAATTACTTAATTGTTCAAATGATAGCCTAAAAGCACCTATCATAACTTCACTAGCATAATATGATGTAGAACTATATGGCATAGATACAGGATTTTTATATTTTTCATTATAAGATGTATCAAATAATTCATCAGACCATACCTCAGTATATTTATCACCTACTGGTTTATATTGATACATTTCTACTACTCTAACAAGTTTAGGTGTCCTTACTGATACTCCAAATTTACTATCACTAAGAGTTTCATTAACACTAACTTTTCCACTTACACAAACTAAACTATCTTCATATAAATCATTTACCATATCATTTTCAATATTAGATAAATTATCTCTTTCTACTTGTGTACTTTTATAAATATTAATATATTTACTCTCATTCAAATAAAGTAATGTAATTGAAACTATAACTATAATTATTCCAAATAATATTCCCTTTTTCTTTCTCATAATACCTCCATAATTTATTTTATTATAACATAAAAGCGACATAAAGTCGCTAATATTATTTTGTAACAATTTCCATTGCCTTTCTCATAAGTAAATCATACTTAAATAATTCTTTATTACCTATTTCTTTTAAGAAGTCTTCAACACTCATCTTATATTGTTCGCTAGTTTTCTTTAATTCACTTTCAAGTTCTTCATCACTTACTTCAATTTTTTCATTTTCGATAATAGCGTCCATTATAAGTCTATATCCAACTCTCTTATTAGCTTCATCTTTTAAAGTAGCTTTAAAGTCATTTATATTTGAATTAATATATTTTAAATAATCTTCTAATTTTAATCCTTGATAACTTAATTTTTCACTAAATTCTTTTACTAATCTATTAGTTTCATCTTCAGTCATTTCTTCTGGTATATCAAATTTAGAATTTTTAACTACTTCATCTAAACATTTAAATAAATATTCATCTTCTATTTGTTTAGAACGTTCAGCAGTCATATTTTCTTTTATATATTTTTTTAAGTCTTCTAAGCTTTCTACCCCACCTACATTTAAATCTTCAAAGAATTCTTTATTAAATTCTGGTAATACTCTTTCTTTAACAGCTTTAACTGTTACTTTAAATATAACTGGTTGTCCTTTTAAATCTTCTGAATGATAATTTTCTGGGAATGTTACATTAACATCTTTAGTGTCACCTTTCTTAAGACCAACTAAAGCCTCTTCAAATCCAGGGATGAATGTATGAGAACCTATTTCTAATGAATAATTTTCTCCTTTACCACCTTTGAATGCTTTTCCTTCTTTGAAACCTTCAAAGTCAATAACAGCAACATTTCCTTCTTTAATTTCAGCATCGTCATCTAATTCTTTTACTTCAACAAATTGTTCTTGTAAATGATGAAGTTCATGCTCTATTTGAGAGTCAGTTACAACTACTTCTTCTTTCTTAATTCCAAGTTTAGTATGTTTACCAAGTTCAACCTTTGGAGCTGATACTAAAGTAAATTCTATTTCTATTTCATCATGATTAATGTTTTTAATATCAATACCTGGAGTTGCTACTGGAATAATAGTTTTATCATCTTTTAGTAATCTAGCATATAAAACATCTACTGCAATATCAACAGCATCCATATATAATGCTTCTACTCCCATTTTTTTAACATAAACATCATATGGAACTTGTCCTTTTCTAAAACCATCCATTTTGATATCTTTTTTCTTTTTATTGAATGCTTGTTTTAAGCAATCCTTCCATTCTTTTCCCTCTAATTTTACATCATATTTTTCTTTCATAACTTTTCCCTTCTATTTAACATCACAAAAGAGGATATTTCTATCCTATTGCAACAATTTTAACACTGTAAACACCATCTGGTGAAGATACTTCAACTGTGTCTCCAACTTTTCTACCCATTATTGCGGCAGCTATTGGACTTTCATTTGAAATCTTATTATTAAATGGATCAGCTTCTTGACTACCTACTATTTTATAACTTTCAGTATCATCATCATCTTCGTATTGTAATTCAACATTACATCCGATTCCTACTTTTCCATCATCACTAGATTTATCAATAACAGTTGCATGTTCTAATGTATATTCAATCTCTAGTATTCTTTTCTCTAAATTTGCTTGTTCTTCACGAGCTTGATCATATTCAGAGTTTTCTGATAAATCACCTAAAGCACGAGCATCTTTAAGAGTTTGAGTTACTTCTTTTCTCTTTTCATTTCTTAAATAATTAAGTTCATTTTCAAGTTCCAAATAACCTTCACCTGTAAGAAAAATTTCTTTCTTCTTCATTACGTTAAGTCACCTCTTTCTTGTACCAACAAATGATACTATAAATTTGTTAGTTTGTCAATATCTTTACTCTTAAAATATCATTTTCATGTACTTCAAATGGTATTTTTATTTTAATAATTTCTTGTGGATGGGAAGCACTATCCACACTTTCATTCTTATCATTAACTATACTTGTAACAGTAAATGTATTTAATAAAGTATTAGGTCCAAATACCTCTATTTCATCCCCAACACTAAATTTATTTCTTTGTTCTACTGTAGCTATCATATTATCTTTATCAAATGATTTAACAAGCCCTAAAAAATCTTGATTGCTTGCCTCTTGTCTACCAGTAAAATATTGCCCTTCTACAAGTGGAACACTATCATAAAATTGAGGAGCATTTTCACGATTAGATACACGTTCTAATACTTTTTTATAATATTTAATATCATCTTCTGTTAATGTATTATTAATCTTTTTATCCATTATTGTTCTATAACTATTAGCGACAGTTGCAATATAGTACATACTTTTCATTCTACCTTCTACTTTATATGACTCAATACCTATATCCATCATATCACTAATGTTATCTATCATATTCAAATCTTTAGAAGATATACAATATTCATAAGGAGTATTATTATCAAATGTAAATCTACATACTTGACTACATCCACCTCTATTTGAATCTCTTAAAGTTACATAATTTGACATAACACATCTACCACTATAAGAAGTACACATCGCACCATGAATAAATACCTCTACTTCAGTATCTATATTTTCTTTTATAAACTTCATATCTTCACGTGAACATTCTCTTGCAAGTACTACTCTATATGCACCTAAACTCTTATAGAATTTAACCGCTTCTAAATTAGTAATAGATTTTTGAGTAGATATAAAAAATGGTGTTTTTAAGTTTTGTCTATGAATTGACTCTATGACAGCAAAATCACTAACTATATATGAGTCTATTCCAATTAGATCAAGTGCTTTTAAATATTCATCAAGTCCATTTAAATCTTCATTATGCATTATCATATTAACTGTTACATATACTTTTTTATTTAATTTATGGGCAAACTCTACACCTTCTTTTATTTCATCTAATGTAAAGTTATTAGCATTAGCCCTAAGACTATAATATTCTCCTCCTATATAAACAGCATCAGCACCATATAAAAATGCAAATTTAAGCCTATTTAAGTCCCCAGCAGGTAATAATAATTCATATTTCATTTTAAATCACCCACCTTGTATTTAATATCATTTTCTAAAAAATAATAATCACTATCTATTAAATTACATAAAGAATCACTTTCACACTCAGATAATATTATTTTTTCACTAGTATCATCTATATCAGTAAGATTAATTATTAAATTAAAGCATTCTAATTTATTAAGATACTTTGATGCACAAAATATCCTGTCATTTAGAATAATACTTCCACTCTTCTCTTCTTTAACAATAAGTTTATGATGAGAAGACTTTTCACTAAGTTTATAATAATTCTCATTACTATCTATATTATAATATTTATTAAAATTACTTACTAATGCTCTTCTTGAATACATAAGTGTATTTTTAGAAACATAAAAATAAAATATATTACTTTTACATTCATTATTTATTTTCATAAGTTCATCTATTGTAAGATCATTATTAATAACAACACTATTAATACCAAGAGTATTCAAATAATTAACTGCTTTATAATTAGATAATATATGATGTTCATATAAAACAATTCTTTCTTTTGGTATAAAACTTAAAAAACCAATATCTTCAACAATGAATTTAATGTTATCATTAAACTTATTTATATCAAAATCATATACTTGTTTATGTAGTAATCTATTCATAATAACATAAACTGCATTACACTTTGCAATTTTATTTATTTCATCAATATCAAAATAAACATTAAATCCTATAGAATAATCTTTTAATGGTAAGATAAAAGTATTGAAACCACACTCTTCATATAGTTTCAATTCTTTTCTTTTTGGTAAAATTATAAATTCTTTCTTTTGCATACCCCTATCGTATCACCTACTTTTATAAATTCAACTGAAAACTCATCTTGAGTATTTAAATATGTTATAAACTTTTCTATTTTACGAACCATTTGTCTTAGATTTCTACTTTTAATAGTAGAACTATTAAATACATAACCATGGAAATCCAAGTTATCGATTATTATAACACCTTTTTTATTTAAATTATACTTATATTTATCTAAAAATCTTTTGTTTTGGCTTTTCGCAGCATCTATAATAATTAAATCATACATACCTTCAATATTTGTATTTAAAGCATCATCATGTATTAATTCTATATTTGATAGACCACTTGATAAAACATTATTATAAGCAATATTATATCTTTCATCATCTCTTTCAATACTAGTTATCTTTTCAACATTTTTATTACTAGCAAAACATAAAGTAGAGTATCCAATAGCAGTACCTATTTCAAGTATAGATTTAATATTATTTTCATCTATTATTTTATTAATTGTATTAATAGTCTCTACACTCATTATAGGTACATTATTATTAATACCATACTCTCTTATTTCATCTATTAGTTTTGATATTCTATCCATAATCCTTCACTCTTTAATTTATTAACTGTTTTAACATGACCACTATCAGTTTCATTGAAATATGTTTTTCCATTTTTATCAGCAACAAAGTAATAATATTTATGTTTTGTTGGTTCAATAGATGCCACTATTGAATCTATACCCGGATTGCATACAGGAGACACTGGTAATTTACCATTCATACAAGTACTACGAGTATTATATGCATTACATTTATTTAATTGACTCACTTTTAAATCAACAGACCAATTATCTAACTTTTCTGCATAATAAGTAGTAACATCGCTACCTAAACTCCATTTATTATTAAGTCTATTATAGAATACTCCAGACACACCTTTTCTATCATTAGAAGTACCTGCTTCTAACTCAACTATAGATGCTAGAGTAAGCATTTGATGAATAGTGTACTTACTACTTTCTATCTCACTTTTATATGGAGTTAATTTCTTATTCATATTATCAAGCATACTACCAAATATATCTTCTAGTGAAGCAGTAGAATAAAACTCATATGTATCAGGATATAAATATCCTTCAAGAGAATAATAGATATCCTTATTCTTAATCTCATCAGTTACAAACCAATATTTATTAATTAATGTATCTAAATAACTACTATCAGATAATTTAGTTAATATTTCTTTTTCACTGAAATTAAAATTCTCAGTCAATTTAGATATAACATATCTCATATTTTTACCTTCTACAAAAGTAATTTTTTTTGTTTCACTAGTATTTTGACCACCCTTTTCAAAAGTACTAATTAATTCACTTAAATTGTATGATTTCTTAAGTTCATATTTTCCATAAGTTAAATCTTTAGGTTTATTTAATTTAATATATATTTTATAACATAATGTAGATTTAATAAGCCCCTCACTCTTTAACTTATCAGCAATAGTATTATAAGTATCTCCAGAATTAATAACAATACTTACAGTATCTTTACTTTTGCCATGAGAGTTAACTATATAAAAGTAACTACCTATCATAATACCCAAAACTATAACACACAAAATAAATATAAAAATTATAAACTTTTTTACATTAAACACTTTTCTTTTCATAATACACCTCTAATTCTTCTTATATTCAAGTGAAGACAATATTTTACTAATAAAATCAAACTCTTCCTTATTAGTAACAGGTTTTAACTTAGTCATATTCCCTTTCTCACTTAATACATAACTAGATGCATAAGAAATAGTCTCTCCACTTTTATTCTTTTTATCCTCTGTATATATTACATAATTAATATCATCACACTCTATATTAAAAAGTATTCTATATTTAATTTTATTTCCATTTTTATCTTTAAGAGTCAATAAATTCTTTTCCATTACCTCTCCTGTCTAAAAAAGCCTGCAATATAATAGTCGCAGCAATTTTATCAATAACCTTTTTTCTATTTTTTCTAGTAGTATTATTATTTATAAGCATTCTTTCTGCTTCAACTGTAGATAACCTTTCATCTTGAAGATATACATCAAGTGAAAATCTTTCTTTAAGTAATTCCATAAATTTAAGAGTTTCTTCACTTCTTTTAGATAAACTACCATCAAGATTTAATGGATTACCTAATACCAAAGCATCAACTTTCCTATCATTAATTACATGCTCTAACATACTCAATAATTCATCATAAGTACTATATCTTAATACTTCAAGAGATGACGCTATAAGTCCAGTCCTATCACTAATAGAAAGTCCTAATGTCTTACTACCTAAATCAAGTCCTAAATATGTCATTCTTTAATAAATCCTTCTAACATCATTTCAATAATATCTTCTCTCTTAAATTCAAGAATTCTATTTCTACATTCTTTATAACTTGAAATATATCCAGGATCCCCACTAATCAAATAAGCAACTATTTGTTTTATAGCATTATATCCTCTTTCTTCTAAATCTTCACATATTTTGTGTAAAGTAGTTTTAATGTTTTCACACACTATTTCCTCAGTATTTACAACGGTAGTTTCACTATTTTCCATAAATTTCACTCCTAACATGTATATTCTATCAAAAAAACACTTTATTCTCAACATCAATATGATATAATATGTAAAGGTGAGATAATGATAAAAATAATAAAAAAAGAAATTTGTGACAGTAGAAAAGATGAATATGATATTATTTTTACTGATCAAATACTAAAATCAAAAAAAGCAATAAAAATAAATAATCCAAAAGACTTATATTATAATTTAAATAAAGTAAGTTCAGATAGTAATATAGCGTTATATTTCAAAAAAGAAAAATACTTAGATAATTACTATCAATTATTATATTTCTATCAAAATTATATTGAAAAAGTAAATTTATTTAAAAAAGAAATTAAAAAATTAAATAAATCATTTGATAAATCAGAAGATCATAGACTAGTAACAGACGCTATTCATAAATTACAATATATGAATTGTGATGGAAAGTATTTAAGAGCATTTCTAATTACTCTAGGTTATCAATTAAAGAATGATAATGTTGATTATGTAATACCACTAGCACTAGCATATGAAACATTTCAAACATCAATATTAATTCACGATGATATAATTGATAATTCTGAAACAAGAAGAGGTAAAAAAACAATACATGAAATTTATAACGAAGAATTAAAATCAAACGATAACACCCCATCATCACTAGCAATTTGTATTGGTGACTTAGGTTTTTATTTAACAAATAGTATATTATTTAAAAAATATAAAAATGATCCACAATTAATTAAAATATTAGAATATTTAAATAAAGTTATAATAAACACTATTAAAGGTGAAATCGTAGATGTATACTTACCTACTTTAGAAAAACTAAATAATAAAGGTAGATTTACTGAAAGAGATGTAATGGAAATATCTAGACTTAAAACATCTTGGTATACTGTAGTTGGTCCATTCTGTTTAGGCGCTATTGCTGCTAATGTAAGTGAAAGTAAAATAAAAAACTATGAAAAGATGTTAGAACCAATGGGTATGGCATTCCAAGTAAGAGATGATATCCTAGGTATATTTGGAAGTAGTGATACAACTGGCAAATCAAATATAACAGATATAGAAGAAAACAAATTAACTATTATGTATTCATACTTAAAACTAGTAAAAGAAAAATATTATAATGAATTTATTAAATATTATGGAAAAGAACATGTAACTGAAGAAGAAGCAGAAATAGTAAGAGATTTAATAATGAGATCAGGAGCACTTGATTATGCAGAAGATACAATAGTCGAATTATTAAATCTAAGTAAAGAAGAAATAATTAAACTAAAAAATAAACACGTAAAAGATACTTTACTAGGATTAATGGAATATTTAAGACTAAGAGAAAAATAGTTTCAAAAACGAAACTATTTTTTAATTTCTACTATGACACTACTTTCAAATATTTCTTTTTCTTCATTAAAAATATTTCCCATTTTTCTTTCCCACATGACTTAACAACTAATTTTCATTCGTTAATTTTTCTATTAAAGTATTAGCTATTTTTTCTGCATTTTCAAATAAAAATTTACACAATCTTGTTCTAAAATATGCAAAATCTAACAAGCTTGTTTTTGAATTGTCTGCAATATATTGTTTATATCCAAACGTACTTGCGAGAAGTTGAACTAAATATAAATATGACATAAATTTAAAATCATATTTATTTAATTTAACGTAATTGGTAAAAGTTCTCACATATTCAACTAAATTGTCAATATCAATTTTTCCTTCTTTTGCCTTTGAATCTATGTAACTATAAGATCTAATTACCTCCCACACAATTGGCATTTTGCAAGCTGAAACAAAATCTATTATTGCATTTATTTTACCATCTTTATATATAAACTGTAATAAACTATAATCACCATGAGTATTCATAATAGTCAATTTATTCATATCACTAAAATCTAAGTTATCCCTGACATATTTCAACATAGAAATTTTATCAGTTAAATCCTTATATATCTGTGGATAATTTTCTATAGATATCTTTTTCAACAGTTTTTCTTGTTTATCTATGCTTTCGTTAATTGTTTCTTTTGAATACCAACTTGATACATCATTACTAGGTAATTCAACTTTTAAAGTTGCAAGACTCTTAATAATTTTACCAAGATATTCAGCTGATTCCAAAATTTGTTCGTAATTTCCAGTATTAGATTCTATTGTATATCCATCAATAAATTTTTGCATAATTATAACTCTATTTTCATATATAAAGTTATATTCACCAGTTATAGTTTTTATATATTCTGGAACTGGAATATTATCTTTTTTTAGATGATTTATAATATTTATTTCCTTATCGATTTCTTCTTTTGTATATTTTGTCTGAAATTCTTTTAAAATATATTTGTTTTCATTTAACGAATACAAATTAGCACTACCGCGATTTAATTTTTCAACTTGATGAACATCAATATTATAAATTTTTTTTACTACTTCTATTATCTTTTCATTTGTGAAAACAGTTTCTTCTATCATTTTAAGACCTCTTTATTTTTATTATGATATTTTTTGAATCTCCTCTTAAATCTTTACATTATTATAACACAAAACCGCCGAATGTAAAAAGACATCATCATCATATAACACTACATTAGCGACCAAATTATAAAATAAAGGATATAAATTTGTATGTTTTATTTTATTATCGATAATTTTTTCGATACCATCTATATTCCATACTACCTTATTTTTATAAACTTTAATATATGAACTGTATTTGTTTGAAAATATATTATTGTAATGATTATATAATAATTATTCAATCTTACTTTTTAATTTTAAATTTTCTTTTTCTATTTTTTTAAACTTCTATCTGGAGTTGGTAAATCTTCTGGCATAGTACCACCAAGTTTTTTTATTGTACTTCTTATTTCCACCCCTACTTCATAATGCGTTTCATTAGCAGTTTTTTCTAATCTTACATTGTCTTTTTTTAATTTTGATTCAGTCTGAGTAATACGAAAAAGATTTGCTGCTAGTTCTTCACTACACATGTTATCAAGTATGTCTTCTCTATATCTTAATCCTTTTCTTTCAGCAATATCATTTGCAGTTTCGCACGTTTTTAAACCTCTATATCCACTATTATGAAATCTATCAAAGTTCTTAACTCCTGCATTTCTAGCAGCAATATTTAATGAATAATTTCCTTTTCTTGTTAAATCTCTTTGATATAATCTTTTTTCATCTTCAGAAAGACTGCTATACTCTTTTTCACTTAATTCTTGTTTTCTTGTTTGAATTGCAAAATAAGTTTGACCTAATGCTACCATTTTCTTTCTAGGATTAGCATTTTGAACAATTAAATAACATATATGTCTAGATAATTTATAATCCTTAATATATTCTACTTTACCTTTGCCTGTTATTATTGGCTTCCTGACTTCAGGAAACCAATATGAATCATCATTATTACTATTGCTGTAAGATAAAACTGACTTTTGAATTACACTATTAAAGTTCTCCCACTTACTATATTCAAGTAAAGGCATTAATTCACGAGCATACCAAAATTCATTTCCGTTTTCATCTATATGTTTTATATCTTCAAATAATCTTTCCGTATATTCTTTTAATTCATTCATATTTTATCATCTCCTTTTTAATTAATTTAAATCAATAATTACACTAACACATATTCTCTAACAGCAATTCTTTCATCAGAACAATATTCTATTACAAATTTATTTTCTTTTTTACATATTAAAATACCTATTGTATTGTTATTAGTTATTTCTTTAATATTCTTATCTATATAATTCATATACTTTTGTACTTGTGAAATATATTCTACTTTAAATTCATTTACCTTAAGTTCTATTACTACATAAGCGTTATATTTAATATTGAAAAGTAATAAGTCTATCTTATGATATGTATCTCCTATTTTGATTTTATATTCATCATCAATAAAACTATAACCATTACCTAACTCTTTCATAAATGATGGTATATCTTCTAATATTAAATTATGTAATACCTTCTCCGTTATTATTTCTATATTATTTTTATTCTTTATTAATATTGGATTTGGTACTAAATCTTTTACTTCGAGTTTTTCTTCTTTAATTATTTTATTCTTTGTTTCATCTGGTAATCTTTCATATTCTTTGGATTTAATTACTTCTTCTAATTGTCGTTTTGAAAGATTTCTTTTGAATATTTGATCTATATAATAATTAACAGCATTACTATCTTTTACTGACAAAAGAACTAAATAATGAGTCCAAGTCAATTGTGTCACCAGTGGTGACACTTTTTCATTACTAAATGTTCTATAAAATTGACGCATTCTAAAAAGAGTCCTTCTATTATATTTTTTGCCTACTTCAACAACTAACTTTTTAGAGTATTCATTTATGACATTGTCTCCATATTTACCACCTGCTTCATTTAACAATTTACCTATTTCATAATATGTTATTACTTTATGTCTTTCTTTTGAATAATCTTTTACTCTATCATATGTTTCATTATCAATTATCTTGTTTTTTATTTCTTCATAATAGTTCATATAATTCCTCCAACTACAACATATTTTCTTTCTATTATTCTAGCATCACTACAATATTCAATAACATACTTATTCTCTTTCTTGCAAAGAATTATTCCAATAGTTTTATCTTGATTAAATTTTCTTAAATGAACATCCATATAATTCATATATATTTGTATTTGCCCTATATGTTCTTTTTTTAATTCTGTTGCTTTTAATTCAACTACAACATAACAGTTATAATCAATATTAAATAAAAGCAAGTCTATATAATTATATCTACCTCCTAATTTGATTTTATATTCATTATCTATAAAACTATAACCACTACCTAGTTCTTTCATAAATGAAGGCATATCTTCTAATATAATTTTTTGCAATATTTTTTCTGATATATTTTCATAATCTCTATTAGTTTTAATAACAATAGGGTTCTTTACAAGTTCAATTAATTCACATGCTTCATCACTAATTATCTTTTCTTTTGCCTCCTTTGGTAATCTTTCATATTCTTTTGATTTTATTTTCTCTCTTAATAAATCACGTCCAATACTTTGCTCCTTACATATTTTGATATAATATTTAATCTCATTCAAATCTTTTAACGGTAGTAACTCAACATAGTGACTCCAAGATAATTGTGTCGCAACCTGCGACACTTTCTTATTACTAAAAATTTTATAAAATTGTTTCATTCTAAATAAAGTTCTTCTATTATATTTTTTATTCACTTCAACAACTAGTTTTTTAGAATATTCATTTATAATATTATCTCCATATTTACCACCTGCTTCATTTAATAACTTACCTATTTCATAGTATGTGATTACTCTATGTCTTTCTTTTGAATAGTCCTTTACTTTCTCATAAGCTTCATTATCAATTATCTTGTTTTTTATTTTTTCATAATAGTTCATATAATTCCTCCTATTATAATAATTAGTTATAAAAATAAAAAACACTTCTTTTTTTGAAAACTTTTTAAAGAAAATAAAAATAACAGAATAGTTTTTCTACTCTGTTATTTGCTATAAATAATATTTGTACAAGTTCCATTCCAATTAGTTCCTAACTTATCAAACTCTGAACTTTTTGATTTTCCATTTATAGTTATACTTTCTAATCCTGTATTATTATCAAATACATTATTTCCTATTGTTGTTACTGATGATGGTATTTCTATGTTAGTTAGTGAATTATTATAAAATGCACTTGAATCTATTTTTTTTAAATTATTTGATTTGCTAAAATCTATTCTTGTTATTTGATTACTTCTAAATGCAGCACCATTAATTTCCTCTATTTTGCTTCTAAATGTAACTTCTGATATTTGATTATGTTCAAATGCATAACCCCATATTCCTTTTACATTTTCTCCTAATCTTTACTCTGCTTATTATGTATTTATTATAACATTCCCTTGTTTCCCTTTACAAATGTTTGACATTTATACTTGTGCAAATAAAAAGCAAAGTATTTCTCTTTGCTTATTTAACTGTTCCTTTAGTTATATTTCTTTTCAAATATGAATCAAGTGCTTTATCAAATTCTTTTTCATCAAAGTCTGGAAAACATGTATCTGTAAAATATAATTCAGCATAACTAATACTATAAAGCATAAAATTACTTATTCTAACTTCACCACTAGTTCTTATCATTAAATCTACTGGTGGTAAAGAATTATATAAATAATCATAAAAATTATTTTCATTAATATCATCAATATTAAGTTTTCCTTCATTTACAAGTTCAACTATTTTTTTACTAGCATCTACTATTTCAGATTGTCCACCATAATTAAGACAAACATTAAATACACCTCTTGTACAATTACTAGTTAATTTTTCTATTTCTTTCATAGTTTTATATACTTTATCACTTAGTGGTTCTTTTCTACCTGAGAATATTATTTTAATATTATTTTTAATAAAAAAATCTTTTTCTTTTTTAAATGCTGTTACAAATAAATTCATTATATAATTTACTTCTTCTTTACTTCTTTTAAAATTCTCTGTTGAGAAAGCAAATACTGATAAATATTTAACTCCTTTATCAAGTATATATAAAGCAGTTTTTTTAAGTCTATTATATCCTGCTAAATGTCCTTCTGTTCTCTTCTTTCCTTGTCTAGTTGCCCATCTACCATTACCATCCATTATTATCGCAACATGATTTGGTATTTCATTCATTACTTTTTCACCTCATATTTAAATATTATACAAGAAAAATAAAATTTTTATATACTTATTATATTTCTTTTACACTTTTTATGTAATTTTGTAGTATAATTTTAAAAAGAAAAAGAGGTGTATTATGAAACAAAATATAGAAAAACTTATTAAAGATAAAAAATATTTTAAAATTAAAGAAATGTTAAATAAAATGAATGAATATGATATTGCTAATATATTTGAAGATATACCTCATAATGAAATGGTTAAATTATTTAGATTATTAAATAAAGATATAGCTGCAGATGTATTTTCATATTTAGAAACTGATACTGAGGCAAAAATAATATCTTCTCTTAGTGATAATGAAGCTGTATCTATTATTAATGACATGGCAGCGGATGATGCGACTGATTTAATGGATGAAATGCCTGCGAATGTAGTAAGTAGATTACTTTCTAAAGTTAATGAAGAAACAAGACGTGATATTAATGGTTTGCTTAAATATCCAGATAATTCTGCTGGTAGTATAATGACTGTAGAATATTTAGATTTTAAGGAATATATTACTGTTAAAGATGCGATTAAGAAAATCAAAAAAGAATATGATGATAAAGAAACTATTGATACTTGTTTTGTTACTGATAAAAAAAGAAAACTTATAGGCAGTGTTAATCTTAAGGATTTAGTTATTAATGATGAAGATACTCCACTTAGTGATATTATGAGTAGTGATATTATGTTTGTTGATACATTAACTGATCAAGAAGAAGTTGCTAGAGTAATACAGGATTATGATTTAACTTCTATTGCTGTTGTTGACTCAGAAAGTAAATTAGTTGGTATTATTACTATTGATGATATTATCGATATTATAGAGGAAGAAACTACTGAAGATATAGAAAAAATGGCAGCAATCTTACCTACTGAAAAATCATATTTAAAATTATCTACATTTGATTTATGGAAAAGTAGAATTCCATGGTTATTACTTCTTATGATTTCAGCAACTTTCACTGGTAAAATAATACAACATTTTGAACAGTCTCTAGCGGCATGTGTAATTCTTACATCTTTTATACCAATGCTTATGGACACTGGTGGTAATGCTGGTGGACAATCATCTGCGACTATAATTCGTGCATTATCTTTAAATGATATTGAATTTAAAGATATATTTAAAGTAATATTAAAGGAGATTAAAGTTGCATTTGTAATTAGTATAACTTTAGCACTTGCTAACTTCTTAAAGCTTATTTTTATTGATGGAGTTACTACTAATATTGCTCTTGTAGTTTGTTTAACATTAGTGCTTACAGTATGTGTTGCGAAAATAGTTGGTTGTTCTCTTCCAATAATTGCTAAAAAGATTGGTTTTGATCCTGCTGTTATGGCAAGTCCATTTATAACAACTATAGTTGATGCTATATCATTGCTTATTTATTTTGAAATAGCAAGTCAAATTTTAAATATTTAATCAAAACAAAAAACACTCACAAAGTGTTTTTTTACATTGCATATGCAGTAGTATATCCTCTTAATATTTGATTTGATAAATTACAATATCCTTTTTTATTTTTAAGATTATTTATTCTATGTTGTTGTTTTTCCAATCTTTCTTGTCTCTTTTCAAGTCTTCTATTTTCTCTTTCTAATACACTTCTTTCAATAGTTGCTTTAATACCAGTTTTTCCTTTTAATGAATCTAATTCTTCTTTAGTTGAAACAATATCATTTGAAATACCTTCTTGTAATCTTTGGTTTTCACTCATCGCATTTTGATATGAACTTATTCTTTCAGACTCTCTCATAATTTGTTCAAATTCTTTTTCTTTTATTTCAATATATTTATTACTACCTTTATTAACTATTCTTGTTTGTCTTGTTTGTAATTTACCTCTTTTACTTTTTAATTTACTTAGTCTTTCTTCAATACGTTTTTTCTTTCTATTAATTCTTTTTTGTTTGAATTTAGAAGTAACTTTCAAACTATTTAATTTATCTAATTGTTCTTGATATTCTTGTATTGCTACTTCTGTTGTACCTATTTTTTTACTAGTACTATCTAATACTGCAGATTCTAAATTATTTAATACATTCTCATCAAAACCTAAATTATCACTTGATAAATCTATACCATTGATTACATTTTCATATCCTTTTTTTGCTTGTTCTAATTTATCAATTTGATTTTTTATATTTTGTATATCACCTGCGAAATAACTTTGAAAATCATTTGGATTTAGATTTGACAAATCAATTGGTTTAGATGGATCTTTTTGCATATCACCTAGAATTGCTTTATATTTTTCAATATAACTATCATATTTTTTCATTAAATCATTATGAGTTGTTTTTATATCTTTATTAACTTCTGTTGTATAGTTTAAATAATTAATACCCGCATTTGCGACTTGTCTTACTGCATCTATTACTTTTTCATCTAAATCATATTCATCTGTTCTACTACTTTGTGAAACTCTAATTCCTAAGTTATCTAATATTTTAAATATATCTTCAATTCTAATTTTTGGTATCTTACCATTATTTATTGCATCTTTAATTTTCATAATTACTATCAACCACTCTATCTATTTCTGAATTAATATAATCTATTTCTCTTTTATCTGTTATTGTATCTAATGAAAATGTTGTTTCTGTTTCATTTAATATTGATGCAAAAATATTTTCATTATTATCATTAACTGTATATATTATAAATGTTTTATTAAATTCTAAAGAATCTATAATATCAAGAACATTTACAGTTACTTCACTCCCATCTTCAATAGTTACTTTTAATTTATTATCTTCCATATTTCCTCCTATAAAACGACTTCGTCTTCTTTATCTACCATATTAGACACCAGTGTCTTTATATAGTCATCTCCTTCTTTAAATTCTATACCACTAAAATAAGAATTTATTACCCCAAGTAATTTACCATAATCATAACTTTTTAATGTTTGTCTATACTTATTTGAACCATTTGTTACATAACTAAAGTCCCCGCTAAAAATTCTATTTAATGCATAACATGTGTGTTCAAAACCATATTTTTCATACGTTGCTTGTATTGCATTAATAAAATGATATAACATTTCTTTAGAAGTTTCATGCTCTAATTGCACAAATAATTCTACGTTATTATTAGTTATTCTCATAATATCTTCTTTTGATAAGTTTGTTCTAAATATCTCACGGAAATTCTTATCTCTTGTTATAACGTTATTATCACCTTCAATATATTTTCTTAATATAAAAGGTACATTTATTGCTCCATATTTTTTACTTGCGTATAATACAAAACTTTCTAATATTTCTTGTTTTTTAGCATCTTTTTCTTTATTTTGTTCTACTTCTATATCTTTTGCTTTTTCATTATTTTTTCTTTTTTCTTCATAATCATAGAAATGACCTACTAATCTATAGAATTTATTATTATCTTGACAATCTTCTACGTGTTTGAGGAATTCTTCTTTCCTAACTTCTCCTTTTAGTGACATAAGTATTGTTAAGAATATTTGGTAATAGTTTACTATTTCTTCATTTTCACTTCCAAATCTACCAGGATGGCCTTTAAATTCAGATGTATTTTTAAATTTTTCTAATTTAGTTTTATTTACAAAAATATCTTCATATAATTTACTTACATACTTTCTAAAATCTTGTAAACTTACTTGATCATAATCTTTAATATTTTTAAAATATTCACTTATTAAGAATGAGACTGTTGAATTATAACTTAAATATCTATCATTTGCCATCCCAGCAATACCATCTTGTATTGTAAAAGGATTTACTGGTTTTGCTTTAGATCTTAATTGCTCATTATTATTAACAAAATCTATTATTTTTTTAGCATCTTCTACTTCACACATTCTAAGAACTACACTATCACTTCTAGTCATATCTGCGACTTTAGAAAATGTTTTAAAATTATTTCTATCAATATAGTCAAATATAATATTTACACATTCTTCAATATCTTCTGCTTTAAATGACAAATAAATCTTTACATATTCATTTTTTGAATAATCTTTATTATGAAATTGTAGGAATCCATCTTGTTCAGGTGCATAAAATACTTTTAAATTTTTATTTTTAAAATGATCAATCCATTTATTAAACAATGGTCTTATCCTTTTGCGTTTTTCATCTTGTGACAAACCATAATCCATAAGGCCAGCGTATATAGTTGATTTATTTATTCGTACATCTGGATTTTGTTTACAAACTTTAGCATAATATTTTAAGAACCAATCCATTCTCTCTATTCTACTCATTCAAATCAATCTCCATAGTTTTTTCTAAATCTTCTACAAGTGTATCTAATTCTGTTGTTTTATTTAAATCTTCAATTTCTTCTTTACTTAATGATTCAATATACTTATCATCTAAACTAACAACTATTTTGGTTTTAACTCCATCAACTATTACTTCTTTTTCTTCCATATTCTCACCTACTATAACAATTATAGCATTTAAAAAGTTAAGTATCAATCTTAACTTTCACCTGTTTGTAACATAGTAGTAATAAGTATACCATAGCCAAGTGTTACATTATCTACTAGTACATTAGTAACTGCTCCGACTAATTTATTATCTTGTATAATCGGAGAACCACTCATTCCCTGAACTATACCACCAGTTTTATTAATTAAATCAGAGTCTACTATTTCAAAGCTTATTGCTTTAGTAGTATCTTTTTTACTCGGATATTTATCTACTATATTTATTTTATATTTTTTTATCGCAGTGTTTTTAGTAACTGTATATATATATGCTTCTGATTTTTTAATATCATTAAAATCCGCTATTTCTATTGTATCTTTTTTAGGAAATGTTGATGTATAAGTACCATATATTCCATTAACTGTATTTTTACTTATATTACCTATCTTTTTATTAAATGAAATATTAGCATTTTTACTACCTACATGTCCATTTCTACTTTTATTAATACTTGTTACTTTTGACATTAATATATTACCATCTTTTACTTCTATTCTAGAATTTGTTTCGCTTAATAATATTTCATGACCAAGCGCACCCCATATTTTAGTTACTGGATCTATATATGTAAGAGTACCTAAACCTATAACATTATCTTTAATATAAAGACCAGTTTTTAATAAATTATCTTCTTCTACTAATTTCAATTTAGTATTTATTTCTTTATTATTTCTTATTAATTTAACATCCACTTCATTTGTATTACTTTCATCAATAACATTTGATAGTTCATTTATAGAATATACCCTTTTATTATTAATATGCGTAATATTATCTCCTATTTTAATATTATCACTAGCAATATATTCACCATTTACTTTATAAAAACCAACAACAATTAATCCATCAGATTCTATTTTTATACCTATACTTTCTCCTCCTGGTATAACACTTTTAGAATATGCAAGTATGTTTAATGGACAAATTAAAATAATAAAGAAAGTAAGTAGAATTTTCTTCATGATCTCACCTCTTTATTATTATTCTCATATTATAATAAATGATATATCCATTTTATTCTTGAATCTCAAAATCTGTTATTTTACCATTTTTTTCCACTAATTTATTAATAGTTTCAGTCGCACTACTTAATTTACTTTCACAATTTTCTATTAATTTCATAGCTTCAGTGTATTTAGATATTGATTTATCTAAATCAAGTTCACCACTTTCTAATTCATTTATAATAATTTCTAATTTTTTTACTGAACTTTCAAAAGTTTCATTTTCTTTCTTTTCCATTCTTAACTCCTTTAACTATCGCATCAATATTACCATTTTTAACCATTATATTTATTGAATCATTAGTATTAATACTATTTATATCTTTAACTATTTTATTATCTTTATATATAATAGAATATCCTTTATCAAGTACATTATCCGGATTTAATAAATCAAGTTTAACTTTAATAGTATCAACTCTATTCTTATTGTTATTCAATATATTCATTATTTCTTTATTTAAAGTTGTGTACAAATTAGATAATTTATCTTTATTTTTTTCATATAAAACTTTTGGATTATTAATTATATAATTTGATTTAATTTTTTCTAATCTATGTTTACTATTATCCAGTTTTATCATCATATTAGTATTTAACTTTTCATATAAAATATCCAATTTTTGTTCTTTCATCTCATATAATCTTATTGGATTATTAATTATATAATTTGATTTATATTTCTTAAGTAATTCTGAGTAACTATCAAGTTTATTTGATATTGAAGTATTTATTCTATCTTTAGCATTAATAAAATATCTTTTAACTTCAACTATATCAGGGACTGCCATAATAGCGGCACCTGTTGGTGTTGGCGCTCTTTTATCAGCTACAAAGTCACTAATAGTAAAATCTATTTCATGCCCAACACCGCTTATTATAGGTATTCTACTATTGTATATAGCTCGTGCTACTATCTCTTCATTAAATGCCCATAAATCTTCAATAGAACCACCACCACGTCCTAAAATTATAGTATCAATATCATCAAATGTATTTGCTAGTTCTATCATAGACACTATATTTGACGCAGCAGTCTGCCCTTGTACAAGTGTTGGAAATAAATATATTTCAGTCATTGGAAATCTATTATTTATTGTAGAAATTATATCCCTAACAGCCGCACCTGTTGGTGCTGTAATAACGCCTATCTTTCTTGGAACTCTTTTGATTTTTTGTTTATGTTCTGGATTAAATAATCCTTCCTCACTTAGTTTTTTCTTAAGTTTTTCAAAAAGAACATATAAGTTTCCAAGCCCATCTAATTCAAGCGAATCTACATATATTTGATAACTACCACTTGCTTCATATACAGATATCCTACCATGAACAAGTACAGAGTCACCATCTTTAGGTACAAAGTCAATGCCACTATTCTTATAATTAAACATAACTGCATTAATCTTACTATTTTCATCTTTTAAAGAAAAATATAAGTGTCCTCTTCCATGAAACTTTAAATTACTTATTTCACCTTTAATATAAACACTTTTAAGTACAGGATTTAATTCAATAGTGTTTTTAATAATTCTATTAATCTCAGTAATAGAAATATATTCATTATTCATTTATATCCTCATTATCTCTTATTTTATCAAGAACTGCATTTATTAATTTAACTATTTTATCATCACTATATTTCTTAGCTAACTCTACTGCTTCATTTATCACTACAACCTTAGGAGTATCATAATAAAGCATTTCATATGTTCCAAGTCTCAATATTGCTTTATCAGTTTTACCAAGTCTATCTAAATCCCAATTCTCTAAATATTTAGAAATAACTTTATCAATATTTTCAATATTTTTCATTACCCCATATACAACATCTCTAACAAACTTATTATCTATTTCTAAGTTCTCTTTAATAACATCATCTACATCATAGGACATACCTTCTTTAATATAAAAATCTATTTGATATAAGATAACCATTATCTTCTCTCTTGCTTCAGTTCTATTTAGTTTCATACTTCCTCCAAAAATCTATTAAAATTATATCATTTATTTAATTAAAAAGATATTACTTTTTATAAATAATATCTAATTTATTATTTTAATTCTAATTCTTTATCTTTTAATTTCTTTTTATCACATACAAGTTCACATTGCTGACTCTTAACAAGTAATTCTTCTAATATATTTTTATATTCATTTTCTAGTTTAGCATCTCTTATTCTAGATAAATATAATTTAATTTCTAATGAATTACTTTTTGTAATATTAGACATTGGAACTTCTACTCCTCTTGGATAATCTACAACTAAAGTGTCATTTTCACTTTTAATTATTAAAATATCTCCAGTAGTTATTTCTTTAAATATTCCATTTGGTAACTCTTCAAAAAAGACATTATTTAACATTTCTTCATGTGACTCATAATTTCTTTTAGTATAAGTATTGTCATTATTTAACTGCCAAAAACTACTTCCAACTAAATTTAATTTTAAATATCTTCTCATAATAAGCACCTCCAAAGCGAATATATTTTATTATACAATTTATTATATGTCAATAATAAATTAAATACGCAAATCAAAAAGAGCAATTTTAATTTTAGCTCTTTAAGATATTATAAATTAACTAAATCAAAGTTTGAAATATCTTCATTTATTAATTTAACTGTTTTTTCTAAATCTACATTAGAAAATGCCTTTTTAACTATAGATGAATTTATATAAAATAATTCTGTTCTACATCTTACTACATCTTTAATATTTTCAATACCTATAGATTTAAGATATTTTAATATATTTATTACTCTGTTTTCATGAATAATTAACTCATGAACATCTTCTTCATCTAGTTCATCATATAAGTATTTTATTTCCTCTACAGTAAAACCAAAATCCTTAAGATAGTCCATTAGTCATTCCTCCTCCAAGTGAATATGATATTTCACTTTCTATATTTTTTAATACTTCTTCATTGATATAACTACCTTTAGTTATTGCGAATAAAAGCATTTCTTCATTAAATGTATGATATTGTTCATATAAGATACTTGCTATTCTAAGTACTTTAAATCTAGATATAATTTGATCTTTAAACATATAAATAAATCTACTTTTCTTATTTTCATTTTCTAACTTAACGATAAGTGGTAATGATAATACTTCCTCATCATGATCTATTCTATCACTATAATCTACTATCTCTGCATACTTTTCATAATTAGGTATGTCTTGACTCACATCAACAAAATTTTCTGTAATAAAATCAAAAACTTGTTTATCTGTACAATTAATTCCTAATCCAACGTGTTTCATTTGTTCACTAATTGATGTTTTAGCAAAACCACCACCACGTTCTTTATTTACAATAAATCCATAGTATTCATGTGGTCTTGACTTTAATTTTAAATAAGATAAGTATTGAAAGAATCCTTTATCTGAATTTAAAAATCTAGTTGGTGCATACTTAATCAGATTACAATCTTTATCGTTAGAACCTATACCATTTAATATACCAACTTCAACAGATAGATCGCATTTTTCTAATAATCTAGATGCACCCAACATACTTGGTGAACTGTTTTTAGCAACCTCAAAGAAACCATATTTCTTATATATTTCATAGTTTTCTTTAATTTTAATAGGATTTGTTTTTAATAATTTGTAATTAGTTCTATCAGTTAAAGAAACTGGGAATCCCTTACTTTGTAAAAATCTTTCGTTTTCAATCATATCATCATAAGATATAATTTGTGAATCATATTTTAATGTTCCAGGTGTTTTTTGCCCAGGCAAACGTCTAGAATTCTTCTTAGTTTTTCTAATTTCCTTTTTATTTAAATTATTTATCCACACACTTGATGTATCAAAAAATATTTGATATAGTTTTCCATCAATACTTAATTGTTCATATCTTTGCATAACATATTCTTTATTACCATAAACAAGTATTGTCAATAATGTAGGTTCAGTAAAATACTCAAGTAAAGTATGTGCTGAGTTAACATTAACGCTCTTCATATATTCTAATATTTCAAGTGCTGATGATAAATTAATATTTCTTTCGATTTCTTCTTTATGTTTTCTACTAGCTTTAATAAAGCCATCAGAAAGACCATTATCCTTAAAGAATTTAACAACTTCTTCATATGGAACTGATTCTATTTCTTTGCTTTTAGAAGACATACGTTCTTCATTATATTCTTTGAACTTTATTAACATTTGGCTTTTAGTAGTGTAAGATAAATCTTTTGATGAAGTTACAATATCATATACTACTTGAAAATCATCTTCATCTAAAATATCTAAATTATCTGGATCTTTTATTTTTTCAATTAAACACTCAAGTGCTATATATTTTTCTGTTAAAATATCATATTCTTCATTTTCTGATGAGATAACTTTCTTATGTTCACTCATCTTTTCTTTCATTTGAGCTATTAATGACTTCAAATTAGAAATATACGTTTTTAATTCACTTTCTTGTTCTTTAGTAAGTTCTACAGGTAAACCAATTTTTTTAGCATTTAATGTAACAATAATATTTTTTAAATTATTTTTAACATCTCCATATCCATATTCTAATAATATAGCACATACATAATCAGAATCAAATTTAAATGAACTTTCAGTTTTACCATCTAATACATTAAGTAATGTTTCACAAGCATGTAATTTAGGTTGTAATTTATCATATTCATCCTGACTAGTTCTTTTATTTTTAACAATAGATTCACACTTATCATAATATTCTTTTGCTTTAATTTCTAAAACGTTATCTAATTTCATAAGTTCACCTACCATTCCACTAATAGATCATACATTTTTAAATATATAGAAAAATCTTCATTTCTATTTTTAAATAAATCATACATTTTTTCTTTATTCATTCCAAGAGCAAAAGATAAATCATCTAAATCAACTTTCTTTTTAGAAATAAGATCTAAACATTCATTCTTAATTTGATTAAACAATATATTTAATTTATCACTCATAATACTGCCTCACTTTCATCAAGTGTCATGTTAAATCTAAGTTCATCTTGCTCTCTAATCATTTCCATTTTTTCTTCTTTACTTAATTTTTTAAAATCTTCCTTAATTCTTTTAATATAATCTATATATTTCTTTTCTATATTAATTGTTTTACTATATATATTTTTTAAAGTTTCACAAGTTAATAGAAGTACCATATCATCATCAAGTCTTATATATGAGCAACCAATATTACCTGATTTATTTACTAATACCGGTGTTATTGTTCCATTAACTAAAGAAGATTTAATTCCACCTTTTATAGAATCATATTGACCATTTTCAAGTTTATTTATTAATATTTCTATTCTCTTTTTATCATCACTATCAAACTCTGACATATCAAATAATAACCTACCATGAGTATCAGTAAGATATAAGATATTTGAAGGTTTTTGAGACTCTTTACTTTGCATTATCTGAGTTTTAATATTGTTTGCTTCAGTTATTATTGCTTCCATTTCATTTAAACAAATTTCATATAATTCTCTATCAGATATAGTTCCATTTGTATTTATAGTTTTAATATCTTCAATTGATTTAGCAACACAGTATAGGCAAGCAATCATAGCGCCTTCTTTATATGAATAATTTCTAATACATTCTAAAAATTCTTCTCCACATGCCTTAACTGCTTCAAAATGATAACTTAATTGACTAGCATTTTTACCTTCAAATAGATAATAAAATTCATTCTTAAGTTCATTTGCTTGCTTTGATAATTCATCAAACCTTGCCACTAAGTCACTAAAATCTACTGTTTCTTCCTTAGTTTCTACAGAAGATATAATGCTTCCTAATGATGGTGTTGTTTCTTTTTTAACAAACTTTGTACTTTCAAATGCTTTTAATGCAAGCAAATTCAATTTATCTTCTTCAGATAAATCACTTGCATTTAATAAAGAAACATAATAATCAAAATCAACTTCCTTATTATCAATTATATTTTTAACCTTATTTATTTCATCTAATAATTCTGCTTTTTTAATATTATTACTCTGAACACGATTAGCACTATTTAATATATCACTTCTTTTTATAGCATTTATAGCATTAAAAACTTGTGGAGCTTCATATGCGCCAGCATCTAAATAAAATTTTATTATTTCAAATTGTTTTAATACTGACTTATCTAATCTAGTAACAGTATCTTTATATTTTAACATTTCCCTAGCAGTCATTACTTCTCTAACTTTAGTAAGTTCAGTTTCAGCCTCGAGTTCCATAACAACTGCATCTAATGAACTTTGAAGTTTAAATAGATAAAATTTTAAATAATCATTAAAGTTTTTAACCGCCGTATTTGAAGATTCAATATTATACATACTACTACCTCACTATTCTTTAATAATTATACCATATATCAAATTATATAACAAGAAAAAAACTCACTAAATGCTAGTAAGTTCAGTTTCTTTTTCTTTGAATTTTTCTTCAACTATTTTATTGTATTTATTTATTAAATCTTGTACTATTTCTAAACACATGTCTTTTTCATCATCAGTCATTTCACTCTTTTTGATTTTATTATTTTCATCTTGTCTTACATTTCTAAGAGCAATTTTAGCCTCTTCTGCCATAGCTGATGCTTGACGTACATAATCTTTTCTTGTCTCACCAGTAAGCTCAGGAACAGTAAGCATAATCACCTCTCCATTATTAGTTGGTGCTATGCCTAGATTTGCCTCATATATTGCCTTTTCCATATTCTTTAAAGATGATTTATCAAAAGGTTTAATACTAAGTACTCTTGCTTCAGGAATACTTATAGTAGCTAAACTTTGAATAGGAGTTGGTGTTCCATAATAATCAACCATAATACCATTTAAAATATTAGGGTTTGCTCTACCTGCTCTAATAGTTACAAATCTACTTTCTAAATTTTCTATTACTTTATTCATTTTATTTTTAATTTCATTTTCATCAATCATAGTTTTCCTCCATTAATATTATATAAATAATTAAGTTTCAAATCAACTAAAAAGTACACATTTGTGTACTTATGATTAATCTTTTATTATTAGTTTTTCGCCCTCATTTAAATATATCTTATACATACCACTTTTGTTACAAATGTATTCAAATAATGTATCATCTATTGTAGGATTAACTTCTTCTTTTACAGGTTCTTTTTTAATAGGTTCTTCCACTTTAATGTCCTCACTTTCTAATAACATAGGTTTATATTTATTTAATGTATTTTTACCAACCACTTGATTTTTAGTATAATATGTATATTTTAATGGGTTTACTTTACTACCATTTATAATTACTTCGTAATGGCAGTGTACTCCGAATGAATATCCAGTATTACCCATAATTCCAAGAATGTCACCAGTTTTTACTTTATCTCCAACCTTTACTCTTATACTATCATATTTTAGATGTGCCACTAATGTAACAACACCATCACCATGATTTATTTTAATATAATTACCATATGTTTTACTTGATGTGTTTCTAGTCCTAACAGTATTTTTTACATAGGTAACTACACCATCATATGGCGCTAAAATCATATGATTAGGTCCACCATTACCAGTACTCCACCCCATATCTATTGCTTTATGAGAAGATTTATATCCTTGGGTGATTCCAATATAATCACATGGAAATATTAATTTCATATCTAATCCCTCTTAATCTCTGTGATTCCTTGTAATTTAGAATATGATGCAAATATTTTATCCTCAAATGCTTTATATAAGGAATCTGCTCCAAGAAAACTAAAAAGTCCTACCCATAAAGACTCTAAAATATCATATTTAGTAAATGATAATGTAAAAACAACACCAAATAACATAGATACAAAAAATGAAATATATAATAAACATGAGTTACATTTTATTATAGATGCAGTCTTAATCTTTTGAACAAATGCTGTGCTTAATATACTAGATGCGCAAGCTATAACAAGTAACATTTTAATCAAATCAATATTCATAATTTTTTCACCCATTATATTTTATTATTTAAAATTTATATTGAATATAACAAAAAACCACAAATTAAAAATAACTCCATATTAGAAGTTATTATTTTTTTAATGTTCTGGCATTATTCTTAGTAGTTATAGCATAATAATATGCATAATCTATGTAACTTTTATCCTCTTCAAATTGTCTGCTAATTAATTTATCTCTAAATTCTTTCATTAGTTTTAATTTTTCATGAATATCTTTATCATCTATATTTCCAAATACCCCTACGCTAATATCTTTTCCAGAGTAATAAAGTCTTTCCCAGTTTCTAATATCACTAGCTGAATATGGATTATGTGTTACAAATCTTGTTATATTTGAATCAATTGGATTCAATCTACCATTCGTAAGTACAACTGGTCCATGACCAAATCCACGTGCAGAAAATTCACCTTTAATTACATCTCCTAATATTTCTATACCATCTGTATATTTAGTTATTACCTGTGCATTTGTTCCACTAGCAAGAGTGTCTAATTTACCCTTTCCTATTTCAACAGTACTATTTCCATAAGTTAGTCTTTCATTTTTACAATCCAAAATAGTCATATAAAAACCAGATTGATTCTTATACGAATGAAGCCAATTACGAAAATCATTAACAAACTCCATTGAATTAAAATCAGGATGTTTAATTCCTCTAGCTCTCATAAATTGTTCTATTAATTTCTTAGCATATTCTTCCATAAGTTCCCCCTTCTTTCTTTTTAACAATTAAATAGAGACCTATTAATAACAATAGGTCTCTTCAGTTACAAGTTGCCAAACCCCCATTGTCTCATAACTGTCCATATTATAACTCAAACACCACAAAAAGTCAAGAAAATATCACTAAATGTATTTATCTATCACTAGTGCTTATGATTGAATTTTGATTTTTAAATTCAAATTTTAATGTTTTATCTTTTTCTATTGGCATACTCATATTTATTCCTTCTTTATCAGGGCAGAAATCATTTGCTTGGATTACTCTGTTAACCATTTGTAAATATTCTAAATAATTACGATATTGTTTAAGTTCTTCGATACTAGCATTAGCAATCAAATCTTCAAAATTTATACTAGTTTCTTTTTCTTTTTTATCTATAATTTTATATGAATGTTCTAAAAGCAAAGAATCTTTTTCTATTAATTTTTCCTTAATAACATCTTTTTGTTTTTCAGATCTCGGAGTCATTTTCTCAATAAGTTGATTAATTCTAATACAATTATATCTTTGTAACATTATACAGTATATATTCATAACCATAGCTGGCAAAACTATAATAGTAGTAGATAAAGATGCCGTCCCTAGAATTATTTTTATAAAGCTAGGAAGAAATGCTAATAATGAGAATATATGAATACCAGCATTTTTAAACAACTGTTTTTTAAATTTTTTAATATCTTCTAAACTTTTTGCCTTACCTATATTATAATTACTAGCTGTGTTATATAAAGATTTTTTTCTTTCTTCCTTAGGCATTTTAAAAGTCAACGGGAGTGTTACTATATCACGTACGAAAAAGGCCATTTTTTTAAAAACTTTAATGCCTAGTAATTCATAAAGTTTCATTTCGATACTTTTATCTTTTTTAAAATGAAATTGAGCCTTATTCATATAATTTTCCCCTCTTCAAAAACACGCATATTATAATATAAAATGATGTTTTTGTCAATTAATACTAAAAAGGCATATAATTAATTTTTATTTTCCCTATACATAAAACATTCTTTATCATGTGAATAAATAACACCTATTGCTTGTAAATAAGAATATATAATAGTTGAACCAACAAACTTCATACCTCTTTTAATCAAATCATTAGAAATTGAATCAGATAAATCATTTGTTGTTCTTTCTATTTCATAAAATGTTTTATTATTAGTAAATGTTACCAAATAATTATTAAAACTTCCATATTCTTGTTGTATGTTTTTAAATATTTTAGCATTATTAATACTTGCTTTTATCTTTAGTTTATTTCTAATTATTTTTTTATTTAAAAGCAACTCATTAATCTTTTCATCATTATAATTAATTATTTTATCTATATCAAAGTTATCATATGCAATTTTAAAGTCATTTCTTTTATTCAAAATACATTCCCAAGACAAACCTGCTTGAAATGATTCTAGTATCAGCATTTCAAATAAATATTTATCATTAAAGTTAGGTACTCCCCATTCTTTATCATGATATTTAATATATAAAGGATTAGTTTCATTACACCATTCACATCTCATAGTTTATTACCTTTCTTTGGAATAAAATATTCTTTCATATCATTCTTTTCAAGTGTTAAAAGAGAAACTTTATTTTTAATTCCTCCTCCATAACCTGTTAGGTTTCCATTTTTACCCACTACTCTATGGCATGGAATAATTATACATATAGGATTGTATCCAACTGCATTACCTACTACCTGACTAGACATCTTTTTAATTTCTCTTTTTTTAGCAATAATATTTGATATATCACTATAAGTAATTGTATGTCCATAAGGAATAGTATTCATTATATCAATTACTTCTTGTCTAAAAGGAGTTATGTTATTAATTTTATATTTAGGTGTAAAATTAGGTTTATTTCCGCTAAAATAAATATCTAACCATTTACTTGTTTCTTTAAATATCGGTAGATTCTTTTCCTCACATTCAAGAGTATGCTTAGATTCATCTTTAGATCCTAAAAACCATAATCCTGTAAGATATTCACCATCACTATTCATTATTATGTCATCAAAACCATCTGGAGTTTTATATATTGATTTGTAAGTCATAAACACCTCACAATTTCTATATGCTATTATAGCATAACTTAAAATTCTTTTTTTAAATATATTTTTTCAGATATTTTATAAGAAATAAATAATGAAATTGTAAGTATCACAGGAACAATAATAAACCAATAATTATTAAAAAATGAAATAATATCTAAAGGAATATTTATCACTTTTGAAAATAAAACTATCAAACCAACTATAGCAAAAGATAAAATAAATAATATTATTCTTCCCTTTTCCATACCATATTTAAATATAAATGGATACATTGTTGCTTGAATTAAGACTATAGCACTAACACTTCCTAATAAAGTAGAAACAAAATCATCAAATTTCAAATTACTATTAATTACACTAACTAAACAATTCAAAACAACTGTAATAACAATAGATAATAATGTTAAAAATAAACCTGCTACAAATTTTGATTTAACTATATTTTTTCTTCCTCCAGGTAAAGTTATAGCATAAGCATTCCAATTATTATATTCATCATAACTAAATGCTGACATAAAAAGCATAACAATAATAAATGATGGTATAAAAGAAATATTAAATTGTCCTTGAAGTGCCATTATAAAAAATACAACAAGCATAATAATGATTAATTTTAAATTTCCTTTCATTATTAAAAATCACTTTTATTGATTCAAATGGATTTATATTTCTTTTAATTTAGTTTTTTTGATTTTATATTAAAAATTAAATTGTTATGATATAATTGTGATTAGAGATAAATAATAATTTAAAAGGAAGGTAAATTATGGCAGTAGTAGAAATTGAATTGCCTATTAAAGGAAACAAAGAGGATATAGATAAGTTACTACTTAATAGTGGATTTGAAGAATTTCATAAAGTAATAACAATAACAAGTTATTATAAATTAAAAAATGATAACGATATGAATCATAATACTTTAAAATCAAGATGTAAAAGATTAAGATATGTTGAACCATTATCTAAATTTAAAAATAAAAATCAAAGTTATAAACAATGTATTACAAAATATAATGTAAAAAAATGTAAGAAAGATGAAGAAAAGTTATTGAATGATGGTTATGAAAAAATATATACTGATGAAAAAATCGATTATGTTTATAAAAATAAAAATGATGATGAAATGTATTTTCAAATTCAAGATATTAAAGATGATTGTTTAATAATTGCTTATGATAATAAGAAATATTATGACTTACCAGAAGATGAACAAAAGAAAAAATTAATTAATGATGTTCGTAAATATGGGATTGAAATAATAGAAGATAATAATGTAGATAGATTTAAGTTAATTGGTAAGACATTAACAATTGAGGAAATTGTTGATAAAATGAATTATTATAGGAAAAAATTATCTTTAAAAAATTCATTAAATATAAATTGTGATTGGTTTAAAACAAAGTTAAAGAAGATTTTTAAGTAAAGCAAAAATGGCAAAATTAACTTGAATGCTAAAAAAAGATAATGTTTATGGTATTGTAAAATATCCTAAATAAAAACACTACCCTACATGCATTCACATTTCAAGTAGTTCACTTATATTATAGCAAATTATTTATATCCATCAATGAAATTCAAAGTAACTATTCAGACTATCGCATAAAAAAAGAAGAGTGATTACTTAAAAATTGCTCTTTTAATTTGCAAATAAAACCTCATTATTAAATAATGCAAAAAAAGACTAAGATTTAGAACTAAATGTTTAATCTTAATCTAATTTTTATATTATTTTTGTCCCTCAGACTTGATTGCGGCTTGTGCAGCAGCAAGTCTAGCAATAGGAACTCTAAATGGACTACATGATACATAAGTAAGTCCTACATTATGACAAAACTCTACAGATGATGGATCTCCACCATGTTCACCACATATTCCAAGTTCAATATTAGGTCTTGTTTTTTTACCTTTTTCTACAGCTATTTCAATTAGTTGTCCTACTCCTTTAGTATCAACTCTTGCGAATGGATCACTCTCAAATATTTGTTTTTCATAATAATCATTTAAGAATTTGCCAGCATCATCTCTACTAAATCCATATGTCATTTGAGTTAAATCATTAGTACCGAAGCTAAAGAACTCTGCATCTTCTGCGATTTCATCAGCTAGTAACGCTGCTCTTGGTATTTCAATCATAGTACCAATCATATATTCAACTTTATAGTCTTGTTCTTCAAATACTTTTTCTATTGTTTCAACAACTATATTTTTAACATATTTTAATTCTTTAGGATCTCCTACTAAAGGTATCATAATTTCAGGTTTAACTTTAATACCACTCTTTTCAACATTAATTGCAGCTTCTATTACAGCTCTTGTTTGCATAACAGCAATCTCTGGGAATGTTATAGAAAGTCTACAACCTCTATGTCCCATCATAGGATTAAATTCGTGTAAACTATCGATTTTAGTCTTTAACTCTTCAAATGTTACGCCTAAGTCCTTAGCTAAATCTTTTATTTCTTCATCTGTATGAGGAACAAATTCATGCAATGGTGGATCTAAGAATCTTATTGTTACTGGATATCCATTCATTTCTTTAAATAACTCTTCAAAGTCACCTCTTTGCATTGGCAATAATTTAGCAAGTGCTTTTTGTCTTTGCTCTTTAGTATCAGAAACAATCATTTCCCTAATAGCAAATATTCTATCTTTTTCAAAGAACATATGCTCTGTTCTACAAAGACCTATTCCTTCTGCTCCAAATTTAACTGCTTGATGAGCATCACGTTTAGTATCGGCATTAGTTCTTACTTCTAATTTTCTTACCTCATCTGCCCAAGACATAAATGTTTCAAAGTCTCCACTAATTTCTGGTTCAACTGTTTTAACTTGAGTTCCATATACTTTACCAGTAGAACCATCTATAGAAATATAATCTCCTTCTTTAAATACAACTCCGTCACTAGTTGTTAATGTTTTATTATCCTCATTTACCGTTAGTTCACCACATCCAGATACACAACATCTACCCATACCTCTTGCTACTACAGCAGCATGTGATGTCATACCACCACGAATTGTTAAAACTCCTTTAGCAAGATTCATACCTTCAATATCTTCAGGTGATGTTTCAAGCCTTACTAAGATTACATCTTCGCCATCTTTAGCATGTTTTGTTGCTTCCGCAGCTGTAAAATAAATCTTACCACAAGCAGCACCAGGAGATGCAGCAAGTCCAGTAGCTATAGGAGTAACACTCTTTAATACTTCACTATCAAAAGTTGGATGTAATAATTGATCTAATTGTTTTGGTTCAACTTTTAATAATGCTTCTTCTTTACTAATCATTCCTTCATTATATAAATCAACAGCTATTTTAATAGCAGCAGAACCTGTTCTCTTACCATTTCTAGTTTGCAACATAAATAATTTACCATTTTCAATAGTAAACTCCATATCTTGCATATCTCTATAATGACTTTCTAATATTTCACAAGTCTTAACAAATTCGTTGTATGCTTCAGGCATAACTTCTTTTAAAGTATCAATGCTCTTTGGAGTTCTAACTCCTGCGACCACATCTTCACCCTGTGCATTCATTAAATATTCACCATAAAGTTTCTTTTCACCTGTAGCTGGATTTCTAGTAAATGCAACACCAGTTCCACAATCATCTCCCTTATTTCCATAAACCATTTCTTGTACATTAACAGCAGTTCCCCATGAACTCGGAATATCATTCATTCTTCTATAATATATAGCACGTTCATTATTCCAACTTCTAAATACAGCAGTAACAGCCTCTATTAATTGTTCTTTTGGATCTTGTGGAAAATCATTTCCAGATAATTCTTTATATATTGATTTAAATTTCATTGCTATATCATACATATCATTTTCATCTAAATCAGTATCATATTTAACACCTTTATTTTCTTTATATTTATCTAATACTCTTTCAAATGAACTTTTTGAATAACCTTTTACTACATCAGCAAACATCATAATAAATCTACGATATGAATCATATACAAATCTCTTATTATTTGTTTCCTTTGCAAAATTAATACATACCTCATCATTAAGTCCTAGATTTAATACAGTATCCATCATACCAGGCATACTTGCTCTAGCACCACTTCTTACTGATACTAATAAAGGCTTATTCATATCTCCCATTTTCTTACCAGTAATTTTTTCTAATTCAGATAATTTATCGAATATTTCATTTTTAATATCTTCACTTATTTTTTTATCAGACTCATAATAATTAGTACATGCTTCTGTGGTAACAGTAAAACCTCTTGGTACAGGTAAACCAATGCTTGTCATTTCAGCTAAGTTAGCACCCTTACCACCTAAAAGGTTTTTCATATCCTTATTACCTTCACTAAACATATATACATATTTCATGTGCATTTCTCCTTCCTATTTTTACCTTTTAATTATACCATATAACTCATTTATTACATAGTAAACTTGATACTTTCTTTACAAAATAAAAGAAGAGATTACTCTTCTAATGATGTAATACCAAGAACTTTCTCTAAATAGCATTTACCACACAATGATTCATAAGAAACTTCATTCTCACCATCTATTGCTACTTGAGAACCACTTGATGTAAACTCTCCATTAACCACTCTCCCATTAAACTTAGCTCGCTTACCGCATCTACATATTGTATATAACTCTTCCATAACATCAGCTATCTCAAACAGTCTTAAACTTCCAGGGAAAGACATTGTTTTAAAATCACTTCTAAGTCCATAACAAATAACAGGTACATCTTTAAGTTTACTAAACATAAATAATTCATCTACTTGATCTCTTGTTAAAAATTGTGCTTCATCTACAAGTACACAAGCAATATTTTCATCAAGTGTATTTAAATATTTAGATAGTTTTTCATCTTTGTCTATTAGATGATCTACTTGTCTTTTAAGACCTATTCTAGTAATAATCTTATCATCACCTTTAGTATCTATAATAGGTTTTAAAATAACTACATTCATACCTCTTTCTTCGTAATTATGAGCAACTTGCAATAACAATGTAGTCTTACCAGAATTCATCGCACCATATCTATAATATAATTTACTCATCTTTTTTCTCTTCCTTTCTTGGAAAACATCTATAATATACTTTTTTTAATTGTTCATTCGTAACATGAGTATATATCTCAGTAGTTCTAAGTGATGAATGCCCTAAAAGTTCTTGAACTACTCTTATATCACATCCATTATTAAGCATATCTGTTGCGAATGTATGTCTTAAAACATGAGGCGTTACATGTGTTTTAACAGATAATCTTTTCATAATATTATCTATTATATATCTAATACCCCTATCAGTTATTTTACCACCTCTACTATTCATAAACAAGTAATTATGTTCTCTTTTAGGATGAGTTTCTAAATATGCATATAACGCTTCACTAGCATAATCTCCGTAATAAACTACTCTTTCTTTATTACCTTTTCCACACACAACTATTCTCTTATTATCAAAATCTATATCAGATAATTTAATATTTATAAGTTCACTTACTCTTACTCCAGTGGCATAAAGCATCTCAATTATTAATCTATCCCTAGTAGAATCTTTATCAAGTGATGATTCATGTATTATTTCAAGCAAATCATTATAATAAATAAACTTGGGTAATCTTTTCTCTGCTTTAGGATAAACAATTCTAAATAATGGATAATCTTTTTTATCCATATATTCATTTTTATATAAGAATTTATAAAATGATTTAAATGTACTTATCTTTCTTCTTACTGAAGATGCTTTTTCCTTATTTTTATTTAAATATTCTAAATAGTTTCTTATATCATTTTCAGTAACATTTATTAAATCAATATTTACAAACTCATAAAAATAATATAAATCATTTATATAAGAAATAAGTGTATTAACAGAATAATTCTTTTGATTTATATAATCAATAAATAATTTAATATATTTTTGTTTTTTAAATTCTTCTTTATTCATACATTAATTATAATATATTTTAAGTAAAAATTAAAGAGACACATTTGTGTCTCAATCTATATTAACACCATTTGGTGGTTCATTAATATTCTATGGATTATATGTCATTAGTTGCATATTTTTTATTAAAAGAATGAATTATCAAAAAAGGGAGGATAAATAATATGTAATTTATATAAAAGATGATTTATTTATATTAGCCCGATAATCTTAATGATTATCTATTATATATTATGATTATACTTTTTATTTAAGTAGTTAATTTATATTATTTTCTTTATAACTATATTTATTAATTCTTTTTAATACTTTAAGATTTTCTTTATTTAAGTCTTCACTTAATAATTTATCTTGTGGATTATACTTATATTCAATTTGATTATAGTATTTTGCGATAAGTAATCCTAAGTCCCTATCAACAAAATAACCATTTTCAGTCACAAATCCCTGAGGTGCAGTTCTTAAAACACCAATTTCTTCCATAGTAAATATATCATAATGTCCCTTATATGACATATAAATACAATTATTATATATTAATGCAGCACAAACTATTTTTCCATATTTTTCTATATCCATAATACCTCACAAAGATAATTCATCTTCATCCATAAATTCTTCGAATATTTTATCATAATCATCAGCTAGAGAACTATCAAATGTTCTACAGTAACTAGATAATTTATAAAATATCTTACTTTTATTTTTTTCATCTACAAACTCTAAACTTAAAATAGAATCAAATATTTCACTTATAATTTTTTCATTTCTAATATTATTCCTTATTACATCATCAACTATATTAGATAATCTTTTTAATTCTCTTTCTGAGTTTATTGATGCTTGCTTAAATAATTCTAATAATTCTTTACATACAGGTTCTTTCATAATAAAATTATAACATAATTATCCTCATTCTTATCAAAAAAAGTAGTCTTACAACTACTTATAATTTATCTTTGTATATTTAGTGAGGATTCAATATTAGGATTATAATAATTTATCATACTACCCTTTTCAACATATCCAACATAACCATTAAATCCATTTATTTTCTTTGCTACTCTGTTTTCTGACAACAAATAGTTTGAAATTTTATCTCTTAATTCAGCATCATTAACTAATAGATTCATTTCACTATATATTCTTGTTGCTTTAACCATGTCTTTTTCTTCAGTTTCATAACTTATATCATGATGTTCATTTGAATAAAATTTTTGCCTGTCTTCTCTACAAAAGCAAGCAAAACCACATTTATTATTTTGTTTATTATAAACATCCCATGTTAATTCCACCGCATATAAATTCCCATCAAGTTCAACTATATTCCAACTATGATGACTTTCGCTGTTTTATTTAGAGTTAAATTACCTTTTCTTGCTTGATTTCTTGTATATAATCTTTTTTCATCTTCAGTAAGGCTATTATACTTTTTTTCAGATAATTCTTGCTTTTAATGGTATAAATGCTTTAAATACGTTATACGTTTTTCCATATTCTAAAAAACCAAGTTTTTCTACTTTTTTGGCTTTTGCATTTGCATTATTTATTGCAGTTTCAATAATAGAGTCAATCTCTTCATCACTACACTCTAATATTTTTTGAAATAAATCCATATTTTATCACAAATTATATTTTACCATTATTTCTGTTTATGGGATATATGTTTAACTTCAATTTGCTATTCTTAATTTTATCTATAATATTGCTATCTTAATATATCATATATTTTTTGTTTTATTATTAAATTAATAATTCTATATTTAAATGAACATACCTATTATTTTGCCAGATGTTATTAAGTGGTTAGTAGATAATAATCAAAAAATTTAATTTAATTTTTTTTCTTTAATAAAGTTTAATGCATATTCTAAAATTGTATCTACTCCATTTATATAATCTTCTTTTGTTTGTTCAACTAAAATATCTGGGCGAAAAATAATTGTCTTTTTCGCTTCTTCTGGTAAATTAAAAAATTCTTCTTTTGTAGTTGCTTGTGTATTTAACAATCGATTAAAATATCTCTTTGATACAGAAAAACGATGATCATCAATGTTAAACCAATTAGAATTGCCGTAGCTACTAATTGGAGTACCTATTTCTTCACCAATTGTTGTTGCACCTAAATCAATTAAATTCATAAGAGCAAAGCTTCCCGAAGAAAAAACTCTATAGTCAGTTAAACATATTAATTCTTTATCAGGATTATTTTTAATAAAATTCATAAGCCAATTATTTAGTAGTGAATTCCCACCACTATTACCTCTTATATCAATTATAAAAGTATAAATATTTGATAAATCTTCAGTCTGTAATTTTTTAATAGATTCTTCTATTTGTTCTTTAAACATATCTTGAACTGAACTATGTTTATATACCAATGCGTTTTTAATGAATTTGTATTCTCCTGGATGACCATATTCATATTCTTTAAAATTAAACATATTATTATAATTTTCTTCTTTTTTAAATCTTTTTTTTATATTTTTTCTATTAATATCTATAAATTCATATTCTAGTTCTTCTCTATTTCTAAGTGACGGTAAACCAAACAATATACTCTTATTAAATAATGCTTTTTCAATTTCATAACGTTTTTTTCCATCTGTACCATATGTAATAATACTATCTAATTCATTTATAATTTGATTTATTGGTATATTATTAATTGAAATTAATTTGGAACCTTTTATTTCATTTGGATAATCAACCAATATATCATTTCCAAACATTCTAAAATTTAATGGAATTGTTATTGTTCTTGAGTACTTAGTATGAGCATCTGTTAATCCACTTAGTCTTTTGATAATAAAGTTCATAAAATATCCAAAACTATATTCATCAACTATATCCATTTTATTAACTAACCTTTTATAAATATCATTTAATTCATCTTTGCTTATCTCATGCCATGGATTAACATGTATTTCTTCATATTTTTTTATAAATTCATCATATATTTTTTTATATTTAATACTTATCATATATATCTCCTATAAGTATTATATCACACCAATTCATATTCTCTAGCAATTATTCTCTCATCAGAGCAATA